>Ga0256839_1003242_pt1 | contig 16999 bp, 11 predicted proteins | sample 354166metaG_FD_185968 | JGI IMG/M metagenome (GOLD analysis project Ga0256839, IMG submission 185968) | Hydrothermal vent microbial communities from Mid Atlantic Ridge, Atlantic Ocean - 354-166 | ecosystem: Environmental > Aquatic > Marine > Hydrothermal vents | place: Atlantic Ocean: Mid... | reverse complement strand
TGGGAGGTTGACGGGCTGCACGAAGGTGTCCAGTTGGTGGAGCAGGTAAAGAGCGGATGAGCTTCGCGGAACCGTTGTTTCTGCTCGGCATAGTGGCCGGTCTGGTGCCGGTCATCCTTCACCTGATGCACAGACAGCGCGCGCGGCTCGTGCCGATCAGCACGCTCCGCTTCCTGAAGCCCTGCGTGCAAAAGACCCGGCGCCGCAAAGTGATCCAGGATCTGCTGCTTCTCCTGGCGCGCGTGGTTGTGCTTGTCCTCATCGCCCTCGCTCTTGCGCGACCAGCGGTACGGGCTGCGCGCGGCTTCCTGGGCGGGGGCTCGAACCAGAGCGTCGTACTGGTTGTGGATAACTCGGCAAGTATGGCGGCTGAAGAGGGGCCAGAGACACGGCTGGACCGAGCGATCGCCGCAGCCCGCTCGGCGCTGGCCCTGCTCAAGCCAGGCGACGAGGCGGCCATCGTCTTCCCCTGTGGAGCACCGGACGCAGCCGAGGGGGAATTTCACACCGACCTTGGTGTGATCTACGAAGCGCTTGGACGCTGCCGAGCGGTGGGCTCGGCATACAGCGCAGCAACGTTGCTCCACCAGGTTCGTGAATTGCTCGCCCAGGCCCGCCACAAACAGCAGGAGGTCTACATCTTCACCGACCTTCAGGAAGCAAACTGGAAGGACGTCGACGACGCGGCGGGACTTGCCGATTCGGCGAGAATCTTCCTGGTAAAGGTCTCCACTGGTACCCCCCCGAATGTCGCGATCACCGCTCTTCGGGTTACCGGCGCCGGTCCACTGATCCATCTGCCCTGCACCGTCACGGCGCGCGTCGAAAACAGCGGCCCCCACACGCAACAGAGGCATGTGGAGCTGTTCGTGGCGGGCAAACGCGTTGCCGGCAGCCCGACGCTGAACCTCCTCGCCGGCCAACACGAACTGGTCCAACTCACGTTCAAACCGACCCGGCCCGGGCTCCTTTCCGGCCGTGTCTACCTTGCAGGGGAAGATGGCCTTCCCCTGGACAACAGTCGCTACTTCGTGTGGAACGTTGCAAGCCGCGTTCGGGTGCTCCTTGTGTGCGAGCAGGAGAATATCCAGGACTACAGCAACGACGCCTTCTACGTGGCCCAGCTCCTCGCCCTGGACTATCCGAACCGGTGGCCGATCAGGTGGAAACGGATCAACCCCACGGAACTCGCAGGGGAACCGCTCGCGGGCTACGATCTCGTCTGCGTGATCGGGGCGCAGACCGTCCGCGATCGAGATACAGGCGACAAGCTGGAGCGGTTCGTTCGCGACGGAGGCCACGTCGTCTGGACTCCGGCCAATCGTGACGCGGTGAGCGACTGGGAAAATGCGAAACGGTGGTGCCCGCACCTGCTGCCCGGTCGGCCGATCGCACTTCACAGCGCCTCGGCAGAGAATGTCGCCGGCGGCTGGACGTTCGCCTGGCTGGACACCGACGGCGATCTTTTCCGCCCCCTGCGGATCGAGCCCGAGCAATTGACCGATGTTCGGATCTTTCGCTATTTCGAATGGGACACGGCCGAAGGAGGCTTCTCGGCGGCGACGTTGAGCAATGGGCAGCCGTTGCTTATGCGGACGGCCTTTGGGCAGGGAACGGTTTGCCTTTTCACGGTAGTACCGCACCTGGACTGGACAACGCTGCCGGTGCATCCGGTCTTCGTGCCGCTGTTCTCGCGGCTGGTCTTCGCAGCAGCCGAGAACGCGGTCCAGGCGCGGCACGATCTCGTCGCGGGACGGCCCTTTCAGTTTCCCCCTCCCGCAGCCGACCTCACCGATTCCGTGGACGTCATCAGCCCTGACGGAGTCGTACACCGGCTTGAGGCTAGCGGTAACCGTCAGCAGCCGCAGTTCGTGTTCACCGACACTCACGCTGTTGGGACCTACTCTGTGTCTCGGCCGGACGATCCGGCTCACCGCCCCCTGCTCAAATTCGCCGTCAACATGGATCCTGCAGAGTCCGATTTGAGCCCGCTTCCCGTGGAGATGATTGAGCGGTGGTGCGAGCAGACCGGTGCAAACCTGGTAAGCGACCTCACGAAGCTGGGGGAAACGGTTCAGCGTGTCCGGCGGGGCACAGAACTCTGGCCCCCGCTCCTTATTGCCGTCCTCCTCCTGATGGTGCTGGAAGCGTTCCAGGCGAACTGGGCGGGCAAATCAGCGAGCACCCCGCGGCCGGGCGGGGCCAGGCACGGTGGCGAAGGGGGCGATGTAGCAACAGCCCCCTGGGTCGAGGAAATGGAACGGGAGCTGCGTCGCTCGCGGGAGGCACGCCGCCCGCAACGCCAGCGCAAGACCCTTTCCGCCTCCTGAGTCCTCCGGCCCGCCCCAGAGCCATGGGGGCCAAGCAAGCGGCGGCAAAAACGATCCCCACCGAAGGGAGTAAGGCCCCCCTGTCGCGGAATGGGCAATGGCGCGCGCTCTTTCTCGCCGCTTCGGCCCGCCCGGGCCGAAGCGGCGCCGAGCCCGCCGCCTCGCGGGACGAAGGGAGCGGCGGACCGCCGTCGCGCCGGCGACGGCGCATTGGTAGCGCGACCCGGCTTCGGGTCCGCCCCAAGGCGGTGGGGCCAACCAAGCGGTGGCAAAAATGACTCCGCCGGACGAAAGAAAAGCCCCGCGTCACGGGATGGGCAACGGGCTGCGCTCTCTCTCGCCGCTTCGGCCCCCCTGGGCCGAAGCGGCCCCGAGCCCGCGGCCTCGCGGGCCGAAGGGAGCGGCGGACCGCCGTCGCGCCGGCGACGGCGCATTGGTAGCGCGACCCGGCTTCGGGTCCGCCCCAAGGCGCGGGCGCCAAGGAAGCGCCGGTAGACATGGCCCCCGCGGAGCGAAAAGCAGCCCGCCGGTCGCGGGATGGGCAATGGGGCGCGCTCTTTCTCGCCGCTTCGGCCGCCGGCCGAAGCGGCCGCCGAGCCCGCGGCCTGGCGGGTCCGGACCTCCGCCGCGGCGACGGCGGAGCATTGGTAGCGCGACCCGGCCCGGGTCCGCCCCAAACCCGACGGCTCTGCACAAGCCCTGGCGAAAAGCATCCACTTCGATACAAAGAAAAGCTGCCCTTCGATGGGCTCACCAAGGGGGCGCGGCTGCACACCTGCCGCTTCGGCCCGCCCGGGCCGAAGCGGCCCCGCGCCCGTCGCCCGGCGGGTCCGGACCTCCGCCGCTGCGACAGCGGAGCAGTGGTAGCGCGAACCGGCCTAGCGGGGCGGCGCGTGAAAGCGACACAGGAGTGCCGCACTCCAAAAAAGCCAAAGCGGCACAGGAGTGCCGCACTCCAAAGAGCCAAAGCGGCACAGGAGTGCCGCACTCCAAAAAAGCCAAAGCGGCACGGGAGTGCCGCACTCCAAAAAAGCCAAAGCGGCAGAGGGCTGCCGCACTCCAAAGAGCCAAAGCGGCACGGGAGTGCCGCACTCCAAAGAAAACTGATCCGGGCCAGGTTGCGCTACCAATGCTAGAGGTTTACCCCCTACGAGCGGTGGCCTTGCGCTGGGGCGGGCCCGAGCTGCGCGAAGCAGCCAGCCTGCGCTCGCGCAGACTCGGTTCGCCATAGCTCGGCTCAGGAACAGCCTCGAGCAGCTTGTCGATCACGTCGTCCGCCGTGATCCCCTCCGCATCCGCGTTGAAGTTGGTGAAGATGCGGTGCCGCAGGACAGGATGAGCAAGGGCACGGATGTCCTCCGGCAGCGGAGACGGCCGCCCATGAAGCACGGCGCGGGCCTTGGCACAGAGCACGAGGTACTGCGACGCGCGCGGGCCAGCCCCCCACGCTAACCAGTCGGTGACGAACTGGGGAGCTTCCGGCGTGCCCGGCCGAGTCGCCCGGACCAGATCCACCGCGTAATCCACCACATGGTCACTGACCGGAACCTGCCGCACCAGTTCCTGGATGGCCAGGATGTCCCGCTTGCGGAGAACCACGCGAACCTCTTCCTGCTGCGAACGCGTGGTGGCCCGCACAATCTGCCGCTCCTCATCACGCGTCGGGTAGTCCACGTTGATCGAGAGCATGAAACGGTCTAGCTGCGCTTCCGGAAGGGGGTATGTCCCCTCCTGCTCAATCGGATTCTGCGTGGCCATCACCAGAAAAGGTTGCTCCAGATTGAAAGTGCGCCCCGTCACGGTCACCTGGTACTCCTGCATCGCCTGCAGAAGAGCCGACTGCGTTTTCGGAGGCGCACGGTTGATCTCGTCCGCCAGCACGAGGTTCGCAAACACCGGACCGTGTACGAACCGGAAGTGCCGACGTCCCGTCTCGGGATCCTGCTCGATGATCTCCGTACCCGTGATGTCGCTCGGCATCAGATCCGGCGTGAACTGGATGCGACTGAATTTCAGGTGGAGCGCACGAGCCAGGGTGGACACGGTGAGCGTTTTCGCCAGGCCCGGCACACCGATGGTCAGACAGTGGCCCCGAGCAAACAGACAAATGAGCATGTGCTCGATCATCTGCTCCTGACCGACAATCACCTTGTGCAATTCCTGCACGAGGGTATCGCGGGCGCGGCGAATGCGATCCAGGACCTGCTCGGGAGACAAACCCGCAAACGGCCTCTGGTGACCAGCGTCGTGCGTATCGGGCATGAAAGTTGCTCCGCACGTTCTACGAGGGCTGCGGCCTTCCATTTAGCAAGCTCCATACCGAACGGACCGAAGCACCGGGCGGACAGGGGCACACGAAAGCGCGTCCCCGGCCTGCAAGCCGCGAGGCTACGGATGAGATCGCCTTTTGGAAGCTGCCCACGCGTGCCTGTGCAATTGTCCATCTTCGTCGCCGCTCTCTGCCTTTACGCCTCCGGTGCAAGCGCGCAGGTCTGGCACAGTCGTGAGAGCGCTTTCCGTCGCAAAGTCGATACGAGCCACCTCCGGGTCGGCACGGAGGCCGTTGAGGTTGAGCTGTACCTACACGGCGCCCGGCCCGAATCGATCGTCGTCTACGGCCGCGCACGTCCGGTCCTGTCCCGGATCCTCCAGGTCGGGCCAGGCGACTTCGTGCGGCTCGTTTTCCGCCCCCAACGCAACCAGGCTCGCCACTGGATCTACTCGGGCGGGGAGCTGTCCGCACCGGCTTCTGGCGAGCTTGACACATCCCCCTGGGGGGCGGGGCTTCTTGTGGAGACCAGAGAATTCGTCGGCTGCGACCTGAACAGTTTGAATTCGCTGCGGGAAGCGTTCGCGCGAGCTTCGCCCATCGGGAGCCGCATTGTGCAGCAGATCTTTCACCGGACGAACCCCTGCGCCCCAGGAAGCGGCCCGTTCTTCAGTCGCTACCGGGGGACCTTGCAGATTAATCGAGCCGGCAAGTACAAGTTCTTCACGAGCAGTCAGGATTGCAGCTTCCTCCTGATTGATGGGAAAGTGGTTGCCTCGGCCCCCGGCCGTCACGGCCCCGTGGCGAGGGCGCGGTACGGGGGTGAGATCGAGCTGAGCGCGGGGCCACACCGCTTCGAGTACTGGCACGCCGCGGCGGGCACAGCCGCCTGCATGGTGGCGGCCTGGCAACCCCCCGGAGCCGAGCGGCCATCCCTTATTCCCCCTTCGGCCTTTGGAGCCGACCGAGCGGCGCGGCTCAGAACAAGCGGCCTTGAACGACGCAGCGGCAAGGACCTGCCTGATTTCGTCGTCGAGCATCTGGGGGCGGTCAGCCTCCCCGAAAACAAAGGACGACTGGTACGGGTTCGATTCGTGTTCACAGGAGCCGTCGGAATGCTCCGCGCGGGCAAGAGATCCTGGGACTTCGGCGACGGCCAGGAATCGTCCGCTGACAGTCCGGTTCACATTTACCTCAAGCCAGGCATCTACCGCGTTCGGCTGAGAATCACCCCCCGCGGCGGAAGCCCTGTGGAGGTCGCAAGCCGGGTGCCGATCTGGCCCGAGCCGCCCGACCCTGGGCGCCCCGCAAAAGAAGACGACATCCAGCACTATGCAGCCGCGGTGAAGAACTACACGGCCGCCGGCCTCGATCCCGAAAGCCTTCTCGTCCTGGCCCGGGTGCTGGAATACGTAGAGGAATGGGAGCTCCTCTGTGACAAAGTGCAGGAGGGGCTTGCGAACCGGAGCCAAACGATAGCCGCGCTGCACATTTTCCCCCTCCTGGACATCGCGGTCCCGGCAGCTCGCGTGCGTCTGCACAAGCCGGAGCAAGCAGTGCACATCCTGCGGTTGGCCGCCGCCCGGACAGCCTCGCCGGAAGACCGGGCGAGCCTACTACTGCGGGCCGCCGACATCTCCGTCAATGACATGAACAGGCCGAATCTGGCGGGTGAACTCCTGGATCACTTGCCCGTCGGCACGGATCAGCTCCGACCGGACGATCAAGCGGCGTACTGGCGGATACGGGGGGACGTCCTGGCCAGGCTCGGCAAGCCCGAGCCGGCCCGCGACGCCTACCGGCGTGCCGCTAGACTGCACGCCGCAGGAACCGCAACGGCCATCGCACGGAGCGGCTCCTACGGCCGCACCATCGAGGGACTCCTCCAGGACGGCAACTTCGTGCTGGCCCACCTGCAACTGATCGCTTGGGTGGACGAGTTTCCCGGGTGCAAGTTGACCGGCTACTGGCACCTGCTCCGCGCGCAGCTCGCGCTCCAAGAAAGGCGATATGACGAAGCCATCCGCACTGTGCAGGACGGACTCCTGGTCGCGCCTGACTCCCCCTACGCAGACCAGCTCCTCTGGATCGAAGCCGACGCCAGCGAAGCCAGCAAAGATCTGGTTCGCGCAACCCGGGCGCTCGAGCAGCTCCTGGACGAATACCCGGGCAGTCCTCTTGTCGAGAAAGCGCGGAACCGGCTGCGCGAACTCCGCACCGCGGCCGGCGCGAAGCCCTGATTCCAATCCCCCCACGTCTGAGGCATGGGCTGCCGGCCCCCTGTGAGATTAACGCCGGTAAGCACGAGCGCCCCCTCTTCGCCTCCGAGCGGCCCCCACCTTATGGTCGAACACACGAAGGAACCTACGTTGGGAGCGCGACCGAATCAGACGCACAGCCGCTGCCTTTGCCCCCCAACGTGGCCGTGCCGGTGTCAATCCCGCAAGGTGGAGAGCGAACAAAAGATCGCTGCCGGTCACCGGACCGGGATGCCTACGTGGGCAGAGGAGGAGGAAGCTCGCGATAGCTGCGGTCGAGCACCTCGACGGGGTGGGCAATCCAGGCGGCGTAGTCGCGGTCGCGTAGCGCCTTCTGGATCTGAATAAGGCAACCCGCATTGGGCGTGAATATGGCGTGGACACCGGTAGCCACGATGTTGTCCGCCTTGCGTCGAGCCAGCCGGTCGGACAGCTCAGGCTCCGTGAGCGCATACGTACCTGCGGCCCCGCAGCAAACCTCCGATTCCGGTAGGTCGACGAGTTCCAGTCCGGGAACCATCCGCAGTAGGCGGCGAGGCTCGGAGCGGATCCGCTGAGCGTGTGCCAGGTGGCAGGCGTCGTGATAGACGGCGCGGAGATCCATCCTCCCCCGCGGGGGCACGGGCTCCAATTCGCACAGGAACTCGGTCACGTCGCGCACCCGTGAGACCACTTGATCCGCCCATTCCAGGCACTGCTCGATCTCGCCACGGGCGCCCGGATCCGCTATCGCCAGGGCCTCTTCCAGGACGTGGCGGTAGTCCTTCAGCATCGAACCGCAGCCTGCCACGTTCACCACGATGGCATCCGCTTCCACGTCCCGGAGAGCGCGAATGTTAGCAAGGATGAGCGGCAGAGCCGGCCGGAGCAGCCCTGCATGGTAGGCCAGTGCCCCACAGCATTTCTGGCCGCGCGGCACGTGCACTTCGCAACCGTTCTGCTGCAGAACTCGCGCGGTCGCCCAATGGGTTTGCCGGAACACCACGTCGGCCACGCACCCGGTGAACAGCACAACTCGCGCTCGCCGCTCCCCCACAGGCTTAAGCCGCCGAGGCAACCGCGGCACGAAATAGCGGAACCGGGGCAGTTGCTCGCGCATTCGCCGCAACGTCCGTGGCAAGAGCGCCGATAGCCCCGTCTTGTTCATCAGCCAGTCCAGCCCCGTCACCTGGGCCAGTCTCGCCGCCCCGAGGCTCACCCGCAGCGCCGGCCGGCTGGACAACAACCGACCGATTACCAGCCTTTCCAATCGTCCGATCGCCGGACTCTTGCCCAGCTCATCGCGAAGCCCGACCCGGAACGGTTCGATCAACCGCCCGTACTGCACTCCGGACGGGCACGCCGACTCGCACGCGCGGCAATCGAGGCAATGATCCAGGTGTCGCACGACGCGGTCGTCCAGCTCCAGACGCCCGTCGGCGACGGCCCGCATCAGGTAGATCCGGCCCCGCGGCCCCTCATTTTCATCGCCCAGCTCCAGGTAGGTTGGACAGGCAGCCGTGCACAATCCACAGTGGACGCAATCCAGAAAACGCTCGTAGGGGATCGGGCGCGCCGGGTTCCCGGTCGCTGGTGCAGAACCCGCCTGCTCGGGGCCGGTTTGGACAGCAGCTTCCTCGGCACTCATGGTGTGCTCGTTGCGGTACGCTCGGTCTCGGGTTCTTCCGGCTGATCTTGTACGCGTGGCTCCACAGCGCGCGGGTGATCGACGAACCGGCCTCTGTTGAGGATTCCGTGGGGGTCGAACCGCTGTTTGAGGCGCCGCATGAGCCAGGTGTCGCCCCGTTCCACCCCCCACGGCGCAAAGCCGGTCCGCGCGCAAAAAGACGCACCTCGAACCACCAGGTTTCCGTCCGCGGACACCGCCCAGCGACGCAACTGCGCAAGCTCGTCCACGATCTCCCCATCCGACCGTTCTGCCGCCGGGGCAAGCCAGGCGATCCCGTTGTTGGCGTGAGCAGAGAGCAACCAGGTTCCCCGGAGGCGGGACAACTCCTCGAGAAGTCCCACCGTCATGGACGGTCGGTAGTTGAGCTTAGCCAGCACGGGGGTCGGACGCTGAGTAAACGAAGCGAGCGACTGCACCAGCGACGCTGCGTTTGGGCTGTGCACCACTTCTGCCCGTGCGCGTCCATCGGTCCAGCGGCGAACCTCGTCCAGGAACGTCTCCACCTGCCATGCCACCGCCTCCTCAAACCCCTCGAAAACCACCGCGATCGACCAGTCGCGATCCAGATCCACGCTGTCCAATTCCTGCCAGGCAGACCGGTTGAGCAACTCGAGCACTACGGGCCTGGTCCTCGACCGCAGAGAACCGGCGAGGACAGCCTCGACGTCTTCAAACCGGCTGCAGCCGACCAGCACAGCCTCGGTTTTTTCCGGCATCGGGTGGACTTTAAAGGTGAGTTCGACGATGATCGCCAAGCTGCCGAACGAGCCGGTATACAGCTTACACAGGTCGTAACCGGCGACGTTCTTCACGACTCTGCCCCCCGCACGGGCGAGTTTTCCATCCGCCGTAACGACACCAATGCCGATCACGTAGTCGCGAAACGTGCCGAAACCGAACCGACGTGGTCCGCTCACATTGGCCGCGACTGCCCCCCCGATCGTGGCCGTGTCCGCGTTCGGAACGTCAATCGGCAGTCGCTGTCGCTCCCGGGCAAGGGTCTCCTGCACTTCGCTGACGGTGTTACCGGCGCGAACCGTGATCGTCATATCACGGGCCGGGTAGTCCACGACCCCGTTGATACCACGAAGGGAGAGGGCCAGCCCGGGCTCTTCGCCCGGCAACCCCCAGGCGAGCGATGTGCCCCCGCCCACCGGGTAGACCGGGCACCGACGTTCGTTCGCTGCGGCAAGAATACCCTGCAGAGCCTCCACTCCAGGGGGAACAACCTGAACGGTCGCCGGGACCAACTCCGCCCACTCCGGCGGCACCTCAACCCGCTCGGAGCCGGTTTGAGCAGCGATTGTCTCGATCCAGGCTTCATCGATCATGATCAGCTCTTGCTCACACAGGGGCACGCCGTCCAGGGTGGGTCGGCTCCAGACAGCGCACGCCTATAGGGAGCATCTTGCCCGGACTCAGGCGGGAATCCGGGTTGAACAAATCGTGCACGGCCACCATGACGGCAAGGTCTTCGGGGGAAAACAGCTTGGGCATGAAGTTGATCTTTTCCACTCCGATGCCATGCTCGCCGGTGACCGATCCTCCCAAGCGGATACACTCCTCCAGGATCTCACGGCTCGCCTTAAGCACGCGCTGGACCTGGTCCTGGTCCCGCTCGTCGAAGAGCAGAATAGGGTGGATGTTGCCGTCGCCGGCGTGAAAGACATTGGCGATCGGCACATCGTGCCGCTTGCTGACTTCGCTGATGAACCGGAGCATGTGGGGTAACGCTGTCCGCGGCACGACGCCGTCCTGGGTGCAGTAACTGCTGGCCAGTCGTCCGATTGCGCCGAACGCTTGCTTGCGGCTCTTCCACAGAGCGGCCCGTTCGGCGTCGTCGCGCGCGCGGCGGACCTCGCGCGCCCGGTTCTTGCGGCACAGTTCGAGAATGCGGTCCACTTCGCGATCAAGTCCGACCTCAAGGCCGTCCACCTCGATGATGAGCACGGCCTCCGCGTCCAGCGGAAAGCCGAAATGGAACGCCTCCTCCACGGCCCGGATGATCGGCCGGTCCATCATCTCCAGGGCCGCGGGCACAATGCCGGCCCCAATGATATCGCTGATTGTGTTGGTGGCATCCTCGATCGAATCGAACACACCGAGCAGGGTGCGATAGGACTCGGGATCGCGGGTGATGCGCACAATCACCTCGGTCACAATCGCAAGCGTACCCTCGCTACCCACGAGCAGCCCCGTCAGGTCGTAGCCCGGGTTGTCCTCGGTTTTGCCCCCCGTCGTGATTGCGGTACCGTCGGGCAGGACGGCCGTTAGCCCAAGGACATGGTTGACCGTTACGCCATACTTCAAGGTGTGCGGCCCCCCGGAGTTTGTCGCCACGTTGCCGCCGATCGTACAGGCCCCCTGGCTGGACGGGTCGGGGGCGTAATGGTAGCCCGTGCCCCTCAGGCGGTTGGTAATCCAGAGGTTCACGACGCCCGGTTCGACCACCGCATAACGATCGCGAAGATTGATCTCGAGGATGCGGTTCATGCGGCTGAAGCAGATGACGAGCCCGCCCGCGACCGGGACCGTTCCACCGGCCAGACTGGTTCCTGCCCCCCTTGGCATGAAGGGCACGTCCAGTTCGTTGCAGAGCAGGATGAGTTGGCGTACTTGTTCGGTGTTCCGGGGGAAGGCGACCAGGTCGGGCCGCTGCTTTTCCAGGGTGTAGCCGTCGCACTCGTACACGACCAGGTCGACGGGGGAGTCGATGACGCCGTCTGGCCCAACGATGTCGCGGACACGTTGTCGCAACAGGTCAACCTTGTCGGATGCGGTGGCGGACACCGGTCCAGCCTCCGGGTGCTTGTCTGGCCGCGTTCAATAGCGCAGTCCGTTCTTCCGAATGTGCGTCCATGGTTTCACGTCTCGCTGCACGCGCCCCCCTACCACGTCGGCAACGAACACGACATGATCGCCTGCGCCCACTTCTCCCGTAACCTTACAGTCCAGAGCCGCAACGGCCTCCTGCAGGACAAGGCAACCCGTAGGGGTGCGCTCCACATACAGTTCGAAGAACGGATCCTCGCCTTCAGCGGGCCGCTTGGCGAACCGGCTTACGAGGTCGGGTTGATCTTCGCCCAGTACGCTCAGCGCGAACGCCCCATGGCTGCGGATCGCTTGCGCGATTGGACGGTCCGCTCGGATGGCCACCGTGAGCGACGGGGGGCTGAAGCCCGCCTGCTGCACCCAGCTCACCAGGATCGGCACGTCGCGGTCGCCGTCGCGAGTGGTCAGGATGAAGAGACCGCTGGGAATCCGTCCGATTGCCGCACCGATCTCGTGCCAGTTCGCCGTCTCGTTCTCCGCCGGATTGCTCGGTTCACTTCCCGGCTGTACGGGCGACTCGCTCATGTCATCCCCCTTCAGCCACTGATCCGCTGCCGTCCTGCTGCCTTCCCATTCTACGGCCCACACGGCTACGACCCGTCGCCGAACAACGCCGGCCGCGTTTAACGAGGACGGTTACGCGCCGCAGCGGCGAGGGCAGATTGTGTCGCGACAACCGCCGGGTTATAGTCGAGATGAGAACAGCCCCACGCTCAAGGCGGAGGCGAGTCATGGCAAAGATCGGTCGCAGGAACTTTCTCTGTGGTACCGTCGGACTGGTCGGCGCGCCTGCGGTCATCCGTGCAGCGTCCGGCTATGCTGCCCCCTCGGAACGCATCACCCTGGGCTTCATGGGCCTGGGTGGACGGGGCCAGGCATTGTTGAGGGGGTTTGCGGAGCGGAATGACGTCAACGTCGCCTGGCTCTGTGATCCGGACGACCGGCGTGCCGGTTCGGCGGCCGACTACTGTGAACGGCGGTACGGAATACGCCCCCGCGTGGAGCGGGATGTGCGCCGCCTGCTGGATGACCCTTCGGTGGACGCCGTGGTAATCGCGACCCCCGACCACTGGCACGCTCTGGGCACCATCTGGGCCTGTCAGGCCGGAAAACACGTGTATGTGGAAAAGCCTGCCAGTCACAATGTCTGGGAGGGGCGCCAGATGGTTCGAGCCGCACGGAAGTATAAACGAGTCGTCCAGGTCGGCACGCAGAACCGAAGTGCGCCGTACAACATGCAAGCGGTGGAATACATCCGCAGCGGCAAATTAGGCGACATCCACCTCTGCAAGATCTATAACCTGAAGAACGGCCGCTCCATCCCCCACCGACCGGACCAGGCACCTCCCCCCTACGTGGACTACAACCTGTGGCTCGGCCCCGCCCCGGAACGCCCCTTCAATCCAAACCACTTCCACGGCGGCTGGTACTACTACTGGGCTTACTGCAACGGCGATATCGGCAACGACGGCGTGCACCAGATCGATCTGGCCCGCTGGCTCATCGGGCGCGATTACCCGAAAAGCGTGTACGCCACTGGTGGCAAGTTCGCATATCCGGACAGCGATGCTGAAGTACCCGATACGCTGGCCGCTGTCTTCGAATTCGATCGCTTACTGGTCACCTTCGAGCTCACCCAATACGCCCGATACATGGACAAGATCGCGACCCGAGTCCGATACAGCGATAGCTTCCCGTACTGGCCGCAGTGCGCCACACGAATCGAACTCTATGGCACCAAGGGCCTCATGATCGTCGGACGTCACGGAGGCGGGTGGCAGGTGTTCCACAAGGCAAAAGAGCAATCCGGTCCCGGCGAAGTTGTGGCCCAGGCGTACGGCCGTCATCCCGAGGTGGAACACAAGGAGGACTTTCTGGCGGCGATCCGCGAGAACCGGCTGCCCAATGCGGACATCGAAGAGGGTCATCGTAGCGCGGTCATGGTGCACCTTGCCGCCATCTCGATGCGCTTGGGCGGGCGAAAGCTGAATTTTGATCCACGCACCGAAACGACCGACGACCCCGAAGCGAATGCTCTCCTGAAACGTTCTTATCGCCGCCCGTTCGTCGTACCTGAAGAGGTCTAACCCGCGTCACCGAGTGAACGTTCGAGCGAGAGCGGAGGTCAAGCCGCCAAGCCGCTCTTGAGGCAGATGCGGAGCGCAAGCGCCCCGTGCCTTCTGGGCTTCTGCTGCTGCTTTGTAGACTCGCTGCGGCAGGCGCTCAGGGGGAGCACTCGCCACCGGACGAACAACCCCTCCGGGGCAAGCCCCGCTAGTCGCCTGCGGAGTACCACGATGGGCGGACCCGGAAGGCGTTCATGCCGGCGAACTGAGCGGCGTTGGCGAGATCCTCCTCGATACGGAGCAACTGGTTGTACTTCGCGAGCCGGTCGGTCCGAGAAGCCGAGCCGGTCTTGATCTGCCCGGCGTTGGTGGCGACGGCGAGATCGGCAATCGTCGTGTCCTCCGTCTCGCCGGAGCGGTGGCTCACGATGGCGGTGTAGCCGGCGTCGCGAGCGATCCGGATCGCCTCGAGCGTTTCGGTCAGCGTGCCGATCTGGTTCACTTTGATCAGGATGGAGTTCGCGACCCCCCGCTCGATGCCCTCGCGCAGGATAGCGGGGTTTGTCACGAAAAGATCGTCGCCGACCAGTTGGACGCGCTGGCCCAATGCCTCGGTCATCCGCTGCCAGCCGTCCCAGTCCTGCTCGGCGAGCCCGTCTTCGATCGAGACGATCGGGTACTTGCCGATCCATTCATCCCATAGGGCGATCATTTCATCGGTTGATCGCGCTTGTTTGTCGGACTTGTAGAAGACGTATTTGCCGTCCTGGTAGAGTTCGCTGGTGGCGGGGTCGAGGGCGAGCACCACGTCCTGACCGGGCCGGTAGCCGGCTTTTTGGACGGCTTCGAGGATGAGTTCAACGGCTTCTTCGTTCGCCTTCAGGTCCGGAGCGAACCCGCCTTCGTCGCCGACCGCCGTGCTGTAGCCGCGCTGGTGGAGGATCTTTTTCAGGGCGTGGAACACTTCGGAACCGATACGCAACGCTTCAGAAAAGCTGTCAGCCCCCACAGGCACGATCATGAACTCCTGGAAATCGACGTTATTGTCGGCATGTTTGCCCCCGTTGAGCACGTTCATCAGCGGCACAGGGAGGATGCGAGCTCCGACGCCGCCGAGGTACCGGTAGAGCGGCAGGCCGTAGCAGGCGGCTGCGGCTTTGGCAGCGGCGAGGCTCACGCCGAGGATCGCGTTGGCTCCGAGTCGCCCCTTGTTCTCGGTGCCGTCAAGGCTGATGAGCAAGCGGTCGAGTTGGACTTGTCGGGCGGGATCCATGCCTCGGACTGCGGGAGCGATGACGGTCTCCACGTTTCGTACGGCCTGGAGGACGCCTTTGCCGCCGTAGCGAGCTGCGTCGCCGTCTCGCAGTTCGACGGCCTCGCGCGTCCCTGTGGACGCCCCGGAAGGCACCGCGGCACGCCCGATGACTCCGTTCTCAAGTACCACGTCGACTTCGACCGTCGGGTTCCCCCGCGAGTCGAGGATTTCCCGAGCTCGAACCTCTGCGATTGGCGACGCCATGTGATGTCCTCCACACATCCGGCCTGGTTGTGACGGTAATGATACCGGGGTACCCGTGGTGCGCCGCCGTGTCTCTCCGCTGCAAGCCCCCCCACCGCATCGGCGATCAGGCACCGATGGAGAAGCCCCCCGCGCATGCGCAGCTCTCCTCGGCTTCCACGGCGGGCCCCCCTGCCGGAGGACAGCGACGATGCGGCGGACTGGCCGGCAGCCCGAGTACTTCCACGGCAAAGCGGTTGCGCAAAAAGGACCGCTAAAATGGAACCGGAACGAACGTTTCGCCCCAATCGAATGCCCCTGTAACCGGCGAGGTTATCGCCCAGCCCGAGGCTGCCTCGATGAGTAGCAGCCCGCTTCTTTTGGCTCCCAGGGTTCCGGAGCACGACCGGACGCTCGCCCGTTCAACCGGGTATCGTCCACGGCTGCTGAAGACCGGCTGTTCTATGGCGCGCCAAACGAGGAGACTACTCGCGTGCAGATGCTGACCGGCCACGTAAAGCGACTGGCTCGCCAGGTTGCGCTGCTCAGTCTCGGTCTGGCCCCAGTCGTTCTGCTGAGCACCTCAGTGCCTGGTGATCGGATCGAGTGGCTGGACGAAAGCGGTCGGCATTCGTGCGAGGGCAAAGTCCTCGCCCAAACTGCCGAAGAAGTGCTTGTCCTTCTCCCCGACGGCCAGATGCTGCTGCTGCCGTCCGAGCAGGTGCAATCTATCCAGGTCGAAGAAGTTCCCCCCAAGCCGCTCTCGCCGGCCGAACTGAGCCAACACCTGCTCCGGGAATTCGGCCCTAACTTCGCCACGATCATCACGAACCACTACGTCATCGTCTACGATACCGACCCGAGGTTCGCCAACGCGGTCGCCAACCTGCTGGAACGGCTCTTCAGCGGGTTTACGCGCTACTTCACCCTGCGCGGTTTCCAGGTTCAGCGTGCCGAATTCCCCCTGGTCGCCGTTCTGTTTCGGTCCCGGGCCGAGTTTGAAGCGTACGCCAGGCGCGAATTGAACAGCGTCGACCCACGCATCAACGGGTTCTACTCCCTGGAGACCAATCGACTGGCTCTCTACTACGTTCCCCCAAGGGGGCGATTCACCCGCAGCCCGGTCAGTCCAGAGAACGTCTCCACAGTCGCCCACGAAGGTGCTCACCAACTTACGTTCAACCTGGGTTTCGTCCGCCGGTTCTCCGACCCACCGCTCTGGGTCCTTGAAGGAGTCGCCACGCTGTTCGAAGTCCCCGCGGGTAGTAGCGGCCGCTGGAGCGGCGTCGGGCAACTGAACCGAGCCCGGCTGAACCAGTTCCTCAAGTTCGTGCGGCGAGGCCGACCACCTGATTCCCTGCAGAGCCTGATCACGTCCGATGACCGGCTCCAGACGTTCCAGCAAGCGGTAGACGCCTACGCGGAAGCGTGGGCGCTGACCTACTTCCTGGTACGTACCCGGCCCAAAGCCTTTTTCGCGTATGTGCAACACCTGGGCAAGAAGCCGTACCTGCACCGCGCGTCAGCGGAGGAGCGTCTATCCGAGTTCGAGCACTTTTTCGGCCCCCTGGATCAAATCGACGCCGAACTTGTCGCCTACATGCAACGAATCGCGAGGTTTCGCTAGACCGGCGGGGATCATCCCCTGTACCGCGCGGAACAACTCGTCAGGAGCCCGGATACCGGTACAGCCTGGTGCAATACCCCCCGGAGTGGCTCCTGGGCCCCCTTTGGTGTTTACACCTCAACCGAGGCGTCCGCGGGCGTACGCTACCCTTTTCCCAGCTCGGTGGATCGTCGCGTCGCGGCTTCCACGGCGTTCATGACCGTCCCGCGCAGCGCCCCTCTCTCCAGCTCGTGCAGCCCCGCAATGGTTGTCCCCCCTGGGCTGGCCACCTGGTCTTTGAGCTCCGCGGGATGGCGCCCCGTCTCCTGCACCATGCGTGCGGCCCCCAAGACAGTCTGAGCTGCCAGCGTGAGGGCTATCGCGCGCGGAAGCCCCATCCGCACACCGCCGTCCGCGAGCGCCTCGATGAACTGGAACACATAGGCGGGACCGCTGCCGGAGAGGCCGGTA
>Ga0256839_1003241_pt1 | contig 17002 bp, 3 predicted proteins | sample 354166metaG_FD_185968 | JGI IMG/M metagenome (GOLD analysis project Ga0256839, IMG submission 185968) | Hydrothermal vent microbial communities from Mid Atlantic Ridge, Atlantic Ocean - 354-166 | ecosystem: Environmental > Aquatic > Marine > Hydrothermal vents | place: Atlantic Ocean: Mid... | reverse complement strand
TATCGGGATAAGTGACCCATTTATTGGTGAAGAGTAGGCGAAAAAGAGCAAGTTTAATATGTGTGTTATTTAGTTCTTAAGCCACTAGCCCAACAATGGGGTCATTGTTTGTCCAAAATAAAAATGTTACAAATAAAATATATTGATTAAATGCCTGGAAAGCACGAGACGCGTTCAAAAACCAACTGTTTTTTTGAAGCAGACACGGGCAACTCCGAGCCATCGCTAAGGCGAAGCATTGTGTTGCGTCCTTTTTTCAACAATTGCACCTCGTTGAGATTAACGATATGAGATTGGTGTACCCTTAAAAACTGTGGCCCTTTAATTATTTTTTGAATGTCAATAATTTTTTTAGCCAGCGTAATAGAACCTTGATTTTTAGTGTAAATAGTCGAATATCCCTTATCCGATTCACACCGAACAATATCGTCAAGATCAACAATATGCCATCCTTCCTGCGTTTTGAACACAACTTTATTTGAAGACACGGGCAAACTCTTTGGCTGATCTGTATTTAATAGTTTCTTTTCTAGTTTTCGAATCAAGGTGACTAATTGATCTGGATCAATAGGCTTTAGCAGAAAACCAAAAGGCTCAAAAGAAAAAGCAGGCAATGCAAAACCTTCATAAGCTGTAATGAAAATCACTTTACAGGAAAAACCTTTAGCGGCTAGTGATTCCAGGAGTTCAAAGCTACTTTGCTTTCCTAATTTGATATCCGAAATAATCAAATCGGGCTGATGCTTTAGGATAAGTTCCTCTGCACTTATAATAGTGGTAGCTTTTGCAATGATTGAGATGCCCTGACAGTGATCTGTCAGGATTTTCTCCAAAAAACGTTGTGTTGGTAGTTGGTCCTCAACGATAACCGTTTTAATTATATTCATATTCACGGTAAAAGATAAAAAAATCGTATTTGGACGGCATTACAGGCTGTAAAATTAAAAAAAAGAAGGGATTCTTTCTAAAGTAGCGACTATCTTTTCATATTCAACGACTTTAATCTCATATTACAGATTATGCTAATCATAGCACCAGCAATTCAGCTATCCTCGTTTTGAATAAAAACATATACTATTAATAATTATTTATTAACAAATGATAGTATTTAAACACATAGATACGACCTGTTCCGCAGAATTGCGGAACAGGTCGTGCCTATGTGTTTGGTTTTTATTTTCAAGACCCTATTTTATTTTAAATACACTTGTATGTTTTAAAATTATATATGTTAAGTTTCAAACCGAGAACTATTGCCAGCAGTTCCTCTCCTCTTATTAAAGGCTCACCAATTTCCACTGTGTTCATTTTAGCGATCCGCAGTTTCAATTTTTATTACTATCTACACGAAAAGGCAAGGAAAAAGACACCTCTACCCAGTTTTCCTGATTACGCAGATTATTTTGGATTAGAACACCTTTACTTTGTTTATAAGACTGTAAGCGCTTATCTGTTATTTTCAATCCTAAAGAAGAAGATTTCACTTTAGTACTCACTTTAAATTTATTCCCATTATTACGAATATTCGTTTTGATTTCGCCATCTTTATTCAGTAATTCTACAAATAATTTCGCGCCTGTTTTAGTGTTTCCATTAAAGCCGTGTTTAATTGCATTCTCGACTATGGGCTGCAGTAAAAATGGTGGGACTTGTACATCCGCTTTTTTTATAGATTCATCAATTTCCATCTCAAATTCAAATTCATCTCCTGACATAAATTTATGTATTGTTACATATTCCTGTAGGAATTCAAGTTCAGAATTGAGGTCTGTCCATTCTAGCTCACTACGGCTCAGGGTTTGCCTAAACATTGCCGCCAAACGGTTGATAGCCTTTATGGCCTTATTCGAATTTTCTTCATATAAAAAAGCCTGAATGGAGGTTAGTGCATTAAAAAAGAAGTGGGGATTGAACTGCAATTGCCAGATTTGATGCTCCATCTGCTGCTTTTCTATTTTTTGTTTTCGTTCTCTATCTACCCATAGGAGGAAGAAGATGAATAACGAGCATATCCCTAATGAAACAAGTACTATATTTAAGTAATGAGCTTGTTGTTTTTCCTTCAATATACTTGCTGCCTGGAGTTCCAGGTTTTCGTTTTGATATCTGAGATCCTGCTGATCCATGGATTCTCTTTTCTCTTCATTGAACAAGACAAACCGAAGACTATCGTATTTTGCTAAGGTTCTATATGATTTTTTCCATTGTTTTTCATGTACATAAGCGATTTCTAATGTTTTAAAAAATTCAATATTGATATGAATATCATCGTATAACTCGAACTGCTCCTGAGTATTTTCAGCAAACTCAATTAATTCCTGAAATTTTCCTTTGTCCAACAAGCAATCCATTTTGGAGAGAAAAAAATGCAACATCGTCCTTGAGCTGCCCGATTTTTGAGCATGATTTAATATTTTATCCAATTCAGAAAGGGAATACAGGCAGGTCTTTGAAAAATTTTGGGATAACTCTTTTGACCACTCTAAAATATGCTCCACTACTTTAGGGTCAAAGTCTCTTTCCGCAATATTTAACATTTCGAGGTTAATATTTTTTGCCGTAAGTGTATCACCTATAGTAATATAAGCATCTGTTAAGTTAGATAAGACCATTATCAGCTTTCTGGAATTGGTTTCAGCTAAAATATCTGCTGCTTTTTCCAGGTAAAAAATGGTTTTCGGCCAATTTTCAAGGCCTTGGTATAAAGCTCCTAATGAATCCCATATTCTACCCAGTTTATTATCCCATTTATTCTCAATAGCCTGTTTTTCGAGCATCAGAAAAATATCAAGTGCTTCATCATCCCGCCCTTTTCTTTTCAGAATTAGGGCTTTAGCATAAAGAGCGTCCCAGTTATACTTGCCCCCTATTTTTTCACCATAGATCAATAAAGTACCACTAAACTTCAGAGCTCTATCTAAATCGATTTCAATATATTTCCACAATAACTCCTCCCCTATATCAAATTTAGCCTCTAGTTCCGTTTCATTATTCCAGGCTATATACAAACTATCTGTCAATGGGCTAGCATTCACAAATTGAATAATAAAAACACCAAAAAAACTGAAAAACAGTAGTTGCTTCACCTTATATATCCATTGAGTTTGTAATTTAAGGGGGGGGGAGGGAAGGTGCAAAATAGAGGCTAAGGTATAAAAAAAAAAGTTCCCGTTTGGTTATAACAACAAAACGAGAACGACTTTAGATTGTTTGGGTAAGTATCCAAAGTTAAAGTGTAATTTTAATCATGCTTTAATCTTGTTTAATCATACGTCGGCTTATTGCTTTATCATTAAATATCAAAGTATAAAACAATACGCCTGTTGGTAAATCATCTCCTGTGATTTTAAATTTTTGAACGCCAGAAAAACCTTTTCTTTCAATCCTTTTTAATCGTTTTCCATTCACATCATGAATTTCAATCAGGTATTGGCCAGGCATAGGTAGATAAAATTCTATTTCTGTAAATTCATGGAAAGGATCAGGCGAATTGCCTAGTAGGAGAAGTCCTTCATGATGATCTTCGGTAAATACAAATTCAATGGAAGAAGGTTGCAAGGACTGGTCATAAATCGTTGAATTTGTAGTATACGATAATTCCAATACATCTGAAAGTTTAATATCTTTCTGTGCTTTGACCACCAATGTCATCAAGGTGTTTTCGTCACCTAAGCTAGCGGGAGCGATCCATAAACCTTTTAGCAAACCTCTATTCAGGTTTTGTGTCATCATATCCTGTTTGCTCATCAGGCCTTCTTCTATTTCTACAACCGTTAGTTGTGATGGGTCAAGGAATAAGTTGATATCCAAGCCACTGGCTTTTTGAGCTTCTGATAAATGAATTGGAATACGATAAACATCTCCTTTTTTCATATACAAATCATCGACTATCAATGGCCATGCTTTTCGGCTTTTGCCTTCTTCTGTAAAAGAACCTCCGCCTGATAGACTGGCAGAACCGTTTATATCTCCTATTTTTATACCTGTAAAATCCTGTCCAAATTGACAGCTCACTAAATTAACATAAGCATAAGAATCGGGAATATCTGCTGCAATATCCGTTAGCGGGAAAGCTGCGGGGATAAACCTCCAGCTTGTATTATTGGGAAACGTATTAATCGTACCCAATAATAAATTCCTCAAGATCAAAAAGTCGAGTGTTGTCACCGTTCCTGAATGGTTAACATCCGCTGCTAAAAGCACATAAGGATCGGTGATTGTATCTATCAATAAGAGGTGTTTTTGCAATTTGATCAAATCAATCGTTGTTACACCATTGTAGATATCATCGTTTTTATATGGTTTAACTTTGAAGTTAGTAGAGAATGTCAAATCAGAGAATTCATACTTTCCATCTTGAATGGTAAATGTTTCTCCATTAAACACATCATTTTCCAATAAACGCACTTCTACATCACTGATTGGTAAATTTTCAGGATTTCTTATGATTCCTTCAATCTCCAATTCACTGTCTGCACAGGCACTACAAACTTCCAATTCATCCTGCACGGATATTTCGATGATACAAGAACTATAATTCGGTCCACCAATTGTTCCATCTGGCTGAACAGCATAGGGATTGAATGCATTATCCCTAACCACAATCTCACGTGTAGTTACGTATCGATCATTACAGGTCAGGATCAAATTAATATTTGCAAAATCAATGGTGTCATTAATTTTATTAACAGAGAAGGTATAATCCAAAGAGCAATCACCTGACATTTCTTCTGCTAATAAAGCTGCTGCTGAAATGTATGCCCCTTCGTCGGGAATACCATCGCCATCTAGGTCAATTGCTGGTACAATTGGAGTCAATTGAACTTCTAATCCTGTTTTACAAATAGGTTGTGCAACATAGCAATCAACGACACTAAAGTTAATTCGCTCTTCGATTTGGTTATCACAGGCATCTTTTGCTATTAATACAAAAGCATGATTACCAATAGGAAAATCGCCTTTGATGGTATAATCTGCTCCGACAGCCGTCAATGTTGGCGTGTTGGTCAGTTCTTCATCTAAAGAGCCATCTGCATCTTCATCGAACCACAAATTGACATCTACCTGATTTTCTAAGCAGGCATCTTGTATGTTTAGCAACATGGTCACTTCGCCTTCGCAGCGTTCATCAGTGGTACAGTAAGGTTCTGGTGCAGTATACACGATTGTTGGCGGTACATTATCTTCTATTGTAATGATTTGGGTATATGCCCAATAACCTACATTATCAATATTTCGCCAGTAGCCTGTAGGGTTGGTTGATGCAGTACAATCTGTTCCCTGTTCTCCTGCTGGAGGGAAAGCATTATTAGCCATACTGTCCGCATCAATAAAGGCACTGCCATTTTCGATCACAAGCCAAACATCTTCTTCGCCTTCCTGTTCGTTGCAGTTTTCGTTTCTACTGATTACAACCGGGTCGCTTACACCGTCATAATCACAGGTATTGATGATACGATAGGTTCTTTGAATTCGGCGACATTCGCCTGCTATTGTTTCCAATTCTACATCATCAAAGCTCATTTCAAAAACACCACAACCAGCAGACCGAAAGGCAGGTTCAGCAATGGCTTCGAGGCAATCAGTGCTTGTATCGGCAGCAAAACGAATACCATAACTGTTATCAGAGTCAATGATGATTTGTTGCTCATATAATGAACTGGTATTGCCTGCTCTATCTGTGGCTTCAAAGCGACGTATGATACTACCCAGATCACAGTCACTCCAAACCAATTCCACCTCAAGTGTTCTTGTTTCAACTAAACAATTATCGTCTACTTCGGGGTAACCAAATAATTCTATTAGCGATAAAGAGTCGGTTGGATCAAAATTAAATGGCAATGCGGAACAGCTCATTTGCATATCTTGCAAACCGTATAATTGTGGTGCAATATCGTCTATCACTTCGATCAGTGTATTACAAATATTGAGGTTACTATCTGCATCCATGACCCGTAATTGCACGGTATAGATTTGGCCATCATCACAGCAATTAAAATCCACAAAAGGAGACCATTCCCCGTAGCCTTCTTCGTCCAATAGTTCACAATTCAGTGCATTTTGGTCAAAATAACGGCGTACTTCCATGAGTGGAAGATCACAATTATCATAACTCCCCAGGTCTAAATCCTGTGGAAAGATGCGCGTTGTTTCCAACTCACTTAATAAAATAGTCTGGCTACTTTTACAAATAGCCGTTGGTACCTGAAAATCTGCTATTCTCAATCTACAAATACGTTCTACTCTGTGGTTTAAATCGTCGACCATCGAATAGCGAACGAGATAATCCCCTCTTTCTAAATTCGCGACAAACCGATCTGAATTTTCCGTGAAGATACTATCAATTACAATGGAGTCACTGGTCAATAGTTCTGTTACAACATACCAGTCCTCAATACGGCTAGAATCACAAAAACCAGTGATGATCGGTTCTGGAATTTCAAGCGTAGCGGTACACTCCCCTGGGTCAACATCAAAGAGCATGATATCCGCCTCTACATCAGGACAAGCACAGTTATCGGTTAAAGGACAGCGAATAGCGGGCAAATCAAACTCCCCGATTTTAATCAATTGCGGGATTGTATAAGTGGTATCTCCCGTACAGAAATCCGTAATATACCATTCTCTTTCTATTGTATAAATATTGGATAATGAGTCTGTAATTGGGAAATCTTTATAAGAAATGCCTATATTAAAATAACCAATTCCTTCTATTAAAGGGATGTACTCATTACCAGAATAGACCAACGGATAACCTGTTTCAAGAGGATCAGGAAAACCGTCTGCATTTAAAGCAATAGAATCGCCACACTGAATGGTGTAAGTAGATGGAGGAAGTATGATATCATCATATTCAGGCCTTCGAAAAGTGATCATTTGAGTACAACTGTCTATTTGATCGCCATAAGTCAGATAATAAGTTCGTTCAAGAATAGCTGTTGAACAAGAATCGGTAAAATTCAAATTATCATTAAGAAATAAGCTATCCACGCCACAATAAGGCTCTACTGTTGGTGCACCGACGTACTCCTGACTAGCGATTGGATCATCCATAATTGAATTAATATCAAGGTAGGTCAAATCCAGTGCTAACCCTTCATTTGGCATAAAGGAGGGCGTAACATTAGACGAACGAACTACCATTGAGTCATTTTCTTCTGTCACAATCACCCAGGCATAATCGCCTTCTTCTTCCAGGCCATAAGTAGTTGCTACCAGGGAAAATTCCTGACCAGTTTTAAGTGATTGTGAAAAACGCTGAACAAGATGCATCTCCTGACCAAACATTCCTGTTGTATCAACATAAGGATTTTCTATAATGGGATTGATATCGTTGCTTATAGTATCAGGATAACCAAAATTAAAGCAACAAGGATCACTATAATTCATATAATCTCCTCTAAATAATTCCCCGACACCATCATAATCTGTCACACCAGTAGACGGTTCTATATTGGAGAAGAAATAAAAAGTATAAACGTTTTCACCAATCGCGCCATTTTCACCTTCAGGCGTTGATACACCAACAGGTTCCATAAAACGATCACCGAGCTTCATTGGTGTTGAACGTAGGGCAGCAAAACAAGGTATATCTGATATAACCAGGTCATCAGGATCACCGAGGTGTCCTCTTAATATTTGTACGCTTCCTGCAACCATCTGCTGGTCTGTATCTGGAGGGCATGACAAATTAGGCTCAGGAGGGCTTACTGTAAACTCGCCCATGCAGTCGCCTTCCTCATTGGTAACGGTAACGGTTATAGTTCCTTCTGAATAAGCATGAGTTACAGACTGAACTGTTTCTCCGAAATTTCCTGTGGTGCCGTCGCTTGCCGTCCAACTTGTTCCTCCATTAAGGCTATTGACAAGAATTGTATAAGTAAAAGTATCATCATCACTCTCCAATGCTGTGTTATTTTCATCACAATCTGTGGAGATTAATTCTATGGTTAGCATACAATCATTTGAACAAGTTGCAGGAGGTGTTACTTCTACAATTGTTGAACAGGAAGCATCATCAATATCCTGAATAGACAGATCAAAAGCACCATCTGCAATTAAAAATGGCCCTAGAACCTGCACACTGCCATATAAGCCGCTCATCGCTCCTGATGTCCAGGATGCTCCTGTCTGGTTAATAGAATTGACAACTAAATCAAAAGTAAACACGTCATCGCCTGGATCAAAAGGCGTACCATTATCTGAACATTCTATATTGGAAATGGCCGCTTCTATGGCACATTGGTTAGAACAAGCCTGGGGAGCGTCTACATTAACAGATACTGTACACGTTCCATTTTCACTGTCTGTGAAATTAATTTCAATACTCTCTTCGGAAACAAGATAAGGCCCGAAGCCTACGTTTTCGCCATATTGGCCGCTTTGTCCAGATGAAGCCATCCATGTTTCTCCCAGATTAAAGCCTTCAAGGCGAACAGAAAAAGTGAAGGTATCATCCGTAGGATCAGTAGGCGTATTGTTGTCATCACAAAGAATGTTTGTAACATCAACTGTTGTTATATCACAGGTATTGGAGCAAATTTGAGGAGCAGTTACACTTAAACTTGTGGTACAATTATTATTATCAGCATCTGTAAATGTGATATTGACCCCGCCATTTACAATAGGAAAAGGCCCTATTTCTGTAGGTTCATTATAATTAGCTGTTTGTCCATTAGATGCCGTCCACTGGCTGGCTGTATTCGAGCCAGTAACCGTCATCATAAAGCTATAAGTATCATCACTATCATCTGTGGGCGTATCATTATTGGAACATATTGGTGCGCCTGTTAAACTCGCTTCGATATCGCATACATTGGAGCAGGTTGCAGGTACAGCAACATTTATAAGGCTAGAACAAGCGGAATTATTATTATCTCTAATAACAATCGAAGCGTCACCGTCACTAATAGGGTATGGCCCCATCAAAACAGCCTGGTTATAAACACCTTGACTGGTGTGTATATCATCAGTCGTCCAACCACTAGAAGTATTATTGCCTGATACCGTCAAAAGAAAACTAAAACTATCATCCGAAGGGTCAGAAGGCGTGCCGCCATCTGTACATAATGCGGTGCTTACAGTAGTTGAAATAGAACAATTGGTAGAACAGGACGCTGGTGCTTCAAAAGTATAGGTGATACTACATAATGGATCGTTACTATCTGTAAAGGTCAGCGTCTGGTCACCATCACTAATCGGATAAGGGCCATAAGTTTGTGCAATATTGTATGCACCAGTACTGCCATCAGATGCAAGCCATGTTGAAGCAGTGTTTAAACCATTGATGATAAAGGTGACGGTATAAGTATCATCTGTAGGATTATCATTTGTTCCATTGTCAGAACAAAGGATGGTACCTTCTTCAAGCGTAATAGTACATTGATTAGAGCAGGAAGAAGGTGCTTGAGCGGTCGTACTGGCTACGCAGTCAGAGAAAAAATCATCTGTTACCGTCACATTGATGTTACCATCAGCAATATTAAAAGGGCCGAAGTTTTGAGTTTGGCCGTAATTACCGCTAATGGCCTGGCCGCCTAATTCTCCTGCCCATGATTCATCACCATTTGAACCCGTTACGGTTAGGTCAAAAGTATAGGTATCATCACTAGCAATATCGGTTGTTCCATTAGGACTACAAACGACATTTGTAATCGTTGCCTGTATGGCACAGGAGGCTGGGCTTAAGATGACGCAGTCGCCATCGTCTTCATCCCCTGGATCATCAGCACAATTGCCGTCATTATCTGTATCAACACCATTATTGGGTGTAGAATTGATATCTCCCTGCGGGAAGCTTACTATTTCAGCAGAGATGATATAATCAAAGGCTGTTATCACATTGGCGACGAAATGTATTTCAATGCTTTGTCCTGCTCCAAGATTTATATTATCCCATAAAACAGCGCTTGCTGCATCCCATACACCTTGATGTGTTATATTTTGAATATCAGTAATAGCTTCATCCCAGTAGACCATCATTTGAAAGCCTACTGCGTCAATATCACCATTATTGGTTATTGTAATTGTAAAATTGACAACATCATTGATTTCAGGCGTTAAATCATTTACAGTGATATCCAGTTCAAGGTTTGTTGGGCAGGCCATACTTGTCAATTCATGCGTATCGGTATAAGACCAGCCATTAACATCTGTGATATTAATGGTGTAGATTCCTATTTCTTCCACCTCTACGGTCAAAGCATCCGTTCCCTGTGCCATCACACCCTGCGGCCCAGTCCATACGATATTCGCTATTTCAGAAACCGATGTAAAAAGGAAGGATAATGTAGTTGAAGAACCGTCACAGATTTCTGTTTCACCCTGAATGCTCACATTAACCAAGGGAACATTTGCGCTTCTATTTTCTTCTAGGTGAGCAAACCACCAGGTGTTCATGATGTTTTTATCACCATAACCCGTTGTTAGATTGTCATTAATTTGCTGGCAATCATCATCATGGGGATCGAAATTATTCCATGTACGACATCCATCCACATCACAATAACAACCTAATGTTCCGTCTTTAGGCTGGCCAGTACCAGGGTCTTCTTCAATATTTCGATCATCCCAATAGAGCGCGCTTGTCCATCCATCAGGGTTACAAAGCGGTCGGATAGGTTGTACACAGAAACCTTCTTTTAAGAATTCTCCATCAAAAACAGACCAATGCTGTATTCCTTGTGTATATTGAACAATCAAATTAACCAACGCACCAGGGCCTACAGTTGTTCCATCTCCCAAAAAGCCATCCCAGTACATACATTGATCCAAACTTTGGCCTGGATTAAATCGGTGAAATAATCGGCGATCAATGCCTTCATCATAGATATTATTATCATTTACATCGATGACCAATTCCAATTGCCCTGGTTCAGAAACACTTACATCTAAGCAGTAAGCATTTTCCCCAACACATTGAAAATATGGAGCGACAGTAATATCCCCGCATTCCCCATCAGGGAATAATATAGGGTCGGGTTCAGAGAGAAAAACCAAGTGTTCTGCAAATTCATCATTCACATTAGCATCCGATATAGACTTACGATCTTCTTCCAAGTCTCCTGAATTGCCTGGGCCACGACTATTAAACGACATGGTAAATGACAAGCCCTGAAAGCCAGAATTGGCAAAATCAAGGCGGGTAACAAAGCCGTCACTGGTATAAGAATACAAGGCACCATTGAATTCCCTATCCCAAACACATTCTGCAGGATTGCTATCGGCAGTCGGTGTTCTGAACGCCCAGTTTTGGGAATAAACACGACCTGAAATTTCCATATTATTATTAGCCACTGTGAAATCCCAAAGGCCGATATAATTGGTATTACCAAATTCGACATAGTACAAACCTGGTTCGTCAGGTGTAAATTTGTATCTATCATGATTGGTATTATAGCCCAATCCACCTGTAAGTACATCAGGCCCGATAGCATCTTCCCAAGTTGACAAATTCCCGGTTACATTATTAATATTAAAAGGTCCATGCACAATGGAATTATCTGTTGCGCTTTTAATTACGTAGGAATAGCTACCTGAGTTGACCGGATTTCCATTAGCGTTGTATTTACGGGATAGCCCCATATACAGGGTTTCTCCCTGATTTAAAAACTGAATGTATAGCCGACTGGATTCCGAGCTTCCCTGTACAGCAAAATTGCCATAATTAACATCGCCAATGAGTAACATAACAATATCATCGGATGTGGGTGCAACCTCATGTATACCCTCTGCCTTAGCATTAAAAGAATTGGATAATAGAAAAAAAAGAAGCATCCAGGTAGTAGACAAGGATGTAAAAAAACTTTTTTTAGGCAATAACTTGTATATATTCTTCATAGTTTGAAGGTCTTTAAAACTGGGTACTTTTCGTTTGGGTTAAGGCTTGGATTTAATTAAATCCAAGCCTTTTTTTTAAAATCCAGATGATTCTTTTAAGCGAGACACTTAAAAGACCGATCTTTACTGGGTAACAATCATTTTACGGCTCAACTGCTGGCCACCAAATCGAAGGGAATAAAAATAAATGCCTTCTCCTAGTTGACCACGGTTGATTCTCACTTCATTCATCCCTTGTTGGAAGTAATCTTTAATTGTCAAGACTCTTTGCCCCTGGGCATTGTGAATTTCCATAATTACAGTTCCCTGCCCTGGTAAAGAAAACGGAATGATTGTTTGTGCCGTTACAGGGTTTGGAATATTTTGATACAATTCCAATCCTGAACCTGCTCTTTCAAAATATTGCAATTCAATATTAATCAATTCATCTTCATTAGCAAAGCGATAGGCCTCTGCTGGTGTAAAAGCTGACCCTAATTGAAGCAAGTCACTTAATTTAGCTTTTTTATTACTACGGATAACAAGGTCAAAGAGTTTCTCCTGAAGGTTCTGTTCTTCATTACGTTGCCAGCTTATGGTCAACAATCCTCTTTCACGCAGGCGTTTACCAACGTTATCATCCTGTAACAATCCATCTTCAACAGCAATAATTTCGAGTTCCTGTGGGTCATATTCCAATGTAAACTGGAAGCCTTCTACCTGATTTAGATTAGGTGCCGTCAGGGAGAGTCGATAATCTTCGCCCTGTTTCATTTTAGCATCTTCCAGGAATATTTGCCAGTTTCCTTTCAAGTCTCTATCCGTGTTTTGCACCCAAGTTGTGGATGCCGAACCATTGATATCTCCAATTTTAATGGCCTTGAAATCAATATCAAACAGACAATCTTCAAGGTTGCTAATTGTCATCAATTCAGGGAAATCCCAAGGGTGAGTAGGATCTTCGAATACATAAGTGGCTGGAACAAATCGCCAACTGGTGTTATTGGAAAATTCTGTTATTTCTCCCAGTAACAAACGACGCAACCTGATAATATCAATGGTAGAAACGCTACCAGAGTTATTAACATCAGCCGCAATCAATTTATAAGGATTGGTCAATACTTCTGTTCCAAGCAAGTGTTTTTGAATTTTAATCACATCGAATGTCGTAACTCCATTTGAGGTATCATCATTTTTGTAAGGACTAAGGTCATATACTTCTTCTGATTGTAAATCATTGAAATTAAACTGTCCGTCTGTTTCTGTCATCATCGACTGATTCACAGAAGCATTTAATAATACTTCGACACCTGCAAGCGTTTCATTTTGCCAAGTAAAGATATCACCTGAAATCATTCGATCATCGTCAGGGCATTCATTACAATAGCTATCTCTGTCTATAATATTAATATCAACAATACAGCTAGCATAATTAGGGCCACCAATTGTTCCATCGGGCTGAATAGCATAAGGATTACCAGCATTATCCCAGACATATACTTCCAATTGTACGGGGCCTACATCATCACAGGTAAAGGCAATTCTATCTCGGTTAATATCTGGTGTTTCTCCTACATAATTAACAGAATAAGTCAATGGCAGGCTACATTCTGCAACATTACAACTTGCCAGTCTATTCGCATATACGAACACCCCTGCTTCATCTGTATTGCCATCTCCATCTATATCTGTGCCTGCCAATAGTTTTTCCAGAATGGCATCAAGACCTGAGTAGCAAACAATCTCTGGGATGTAACAGTCTACCACTTCAAATGGTATCTCTATTTCCCCTGCATTGCCACAGCCGTCTGTCACTTTCAACAATAGAGCGTGTGTTCCAATTGGGAATGCTCCGATAATATGCGGATTAGGCAATGTTCCCTGTATTAAAGCATCTGCATCCAGTAATTGATCCACTGTTCCATTGGCACCGATATCCAAACGAAGTTCATAATCAATCGCATCAGGCAGGCAGTATTCCAAAACCCCCAGTGGAATATCAATCACTGCTTCGCATTCCACATCATTGGTACAGAATGGCTCTATCGCTGAGAAGACTACAATAGGTGCTGTATTATCATATATTTTGATCCGTTGTGCATAAGTCCAACGTCCAGTACTATTGACCTCTCGCCAATATCCTAACGGATTAATAGCTCCCGAGCAACTAATACCCCTTTCTCCTATAGCAGGACTGGTATTGTCATAAAAAGCATCTTTATCCAAATAGGTAGCCTGTGGTCTGCGCACCACCCATACATTTTGTTCTCCTTGTGTACCATTACAATTTTCATCTCTGGAAATTGCTATAGCGTCATCAACGCCATTCCACTCGCATAAGTTAGTTACTGTATACCTTCTTTCGATATAATAACATTCGCTATCTTCAAGTGGCAGGGAAACATCTTCGTACTCAACCAATATATTATCACAAGATGCCAAATAAGACTCAACACCTGGTATTTCCTCTAAACAATCCGTTGAAACATCTGCTGGGAACATAAGATTATAACTCATGACATAATCAATAGTGATCACCTGTTCAAAGATAGCCGCAGAGACATTACCTACCCTATCAACAGCGGTGAATCGGCGTGTAATTGTTCCTGCCCCACAATTATCCAAGGCGACGACTGGTTCTAGTTCAATCGCCTCTGCAGAGCAGTTATCTACTACTGATGGCCCGCCAAATAGGGACGATAAAATTTGAGTGTTATAAGGATCAAAATTGCCTGGCAATTCATCACAAGAAATCGATTCATTGAACAATCCAGTACAGAATGGCAGTGAATTATCGCGAATCAACACTTCTGTCCAGCAGGTATCTGCATTTCCATGAATATCTGTTGCCATCAACTCAATGGTCACATAAAGACCAGCATCACAGCAGCTAAAGTCAACATAATCACCCCACTCACCAACGATTGGGGTCAATAATGTATCACAAGTATTCGGATCACGTGTGTGGGTACGACGGATTTGAACACTTTCTAAACCACAATCATCGTAACTGCCATTATCAACTGAATTGGTGTAAATACGCGCCATTCCGAATGCACCGATAGACAAATCAAGGCCACTAATACATATAGCTGTTGGTGGATCCTGATCTGCTACTCTCAATCTACATTCCAGTGCTTGGGCAACATTGCCACATTCATCCTGTACCATATATCGGAAGAAATAATCACCCATTGCTACATCGGCAATAAAGCGAGGTTCATTCGTGCCAATAGTATGTATAATTTCTCCGTCAATGGTAATAAGTTCGGTTTCCACCGACCAGTTAGACCCACAGGCATCTTCGACCACTGGCATTGGCACTTCAATAGTAGCCGTGCATTCAAACACCTCTGTTGGGTATAAAAAGAAACCTAATGCTTCATCATAAAAATCACCTTGAGGGCAACTAACGATAGGTGCTTCATTGTCTTCCAGCAAGATATTTTGCTCACAATGTAAGGTATCAGCATTAGCAATATCAGGAATGATTGTAAAGCTTCTTCGTATAGCATTTACACAGCCTTCCGTTTCTACCCATTCATCAACAAAGGTAAGACTTGCTATAAGGCAGACTCCTGTGCCGTTACTCGGCATTAGCATCGGTTGTCCAGTAATGGCTAAACTATTCACATTATTAAAAATACTGTCTTTAGCACTACAAGTGAAGCTAACTTCCTGACCTTCGTCATTGATGTAACTACTTATGTCAGGAGGGCAAACTAACACACATTCACCCGTAGATCCACTAGAACAATAATCAGGTGCTGCTATTGCAAGAGTCGTTGTACAATTTGGATTATCACAATCCACAATTTCTATACTTACATCTCCGTTAGCGATCAAGAATGAGCCATACATCATTTCTTCTTCGTAAACACCTTCTTCAAATTCGCCACCATTGACACTATACATAAAGCAGGAAGATGTGCTGTTTCCTTCTACCATAAAAAACCCATTGAAGGTATCATCTTCACTGTCCTCTGTTCCTTGATTATTACAAGGATTCGAGAAAGACATAACTTCTATTGAGCAAGGCGGTAAAACAACAGAGCAAGGTGCTTCAATTTCGAGCATAGTACCACAGTTCGGGTTATCACAATCCACAATATCAATCATCAAATCACCTTCTACACATAAGAATGGGCCTATAAATATAGGTGAACTGTACGTTCCTGTTTGAGGATCACCTCCATTAATAGTATAAGAAAAACAATCACTGGTATTTGTTCCTGTCACCCTAAAGAGTGCATTGAATGTATCGTCACTTTCATCATCTGGCGTTCCGTTCTCATTCGGATCGAATACATTGTGTGTAACGGTCATCGCACAAGGGTCACCCTCACAAGTTTCCACATCAATATTTACAATTCTGCTACATTCAGAGTTATCTGCACTAGTGATTGTTACCGCAATAGGAGATACCGCAGATGTAGAGAAGACATACTCAAAGTTTTCACCATTCGCGCCACTATCCAACAACTGATCGTTGCTATCATAGGCTTGCCATATTGCTCCTAGCCCTTCTGCATTCACATTAAAAGTGGCAGAGAAAGAATTACTATCAATACAATCTGTAGATAGATTACTAATAACAATATTGCAATCAGGAATGAAGCCTGCATCAATATTGAAATAAGTCGAAGCGGAAGAATAAAAACTTGTCCCTGTTTCTCCTGTCGTCTCATTGACATCACTATCAATGGTATCATCCCCACCTTGATCCTGGATAGTATAGGTATGACCATCAGGTAAAACAAAGGTGATGTTGTATCCACCTGGGTTTAGATTGGAGAAACAGTATATTCCACTAGGGTCTGTCATTGCATCCCTATTCACAAACCCCTGGGCACTAATTCCTGAAAGAATCACTGTTACACCTTCTAGTGGTAATTCACCCTCATCCTGAATACCATTCGCATTGGAATCTACCCATGTAATACCTGAAATAAAGGCTTGGCCAGTAATCCGTATGACATCCGTACAAGCTTGATTATCTCTATCAGTGATCGTAAAGGTATAATCCTGATTTGCTGGTACATCTTCAACTATTAATGGAACATCATAAACACCATCTATATCTTGTGTTCCATTAAAGATACTCAATGTATAGCCACCAACATAGCCACCATTCGTAACCGTAATAATGATATCATATAAATCATCAGTATAGTCACAAGGTGTT
>Ga0256839_1003240_pt1 | contig 17007 bp, 12 predicted proteins | sample 354166metaG_FD_185968 | JGI IMG/M metagenome (GOLD analysis project Ga0256839, IMG submission 185968) | Hydrothermal vent microbial communities from Mid Atlantic Ridge, Atlantic Ocean - 354-166 | ecosystem: Environmental > Aquatic > Marine > Hydrothermal vents | place: Atlantic Ocean: Mid... | reverse complement strand
ATCCAGTTTTCCATTTCTGAAAAACGGCCATCAGGAAAATTTGATATCCAGTTTTCCATTTCTGAAAAACGGCCATCAGGAAAACCTACTTGCTCACCGCAGGTAGGCAGGCTTAATACTCGATTTCCCATTTTTGAAATTATTAGAATTAATCAAAAAATCCCGCCTAAATAACACAGAAAGACAGCTTCAAGGAATCAATTTTCATGTTTCTGCTGCTGCTCACATTCCCCCATTCCCAACCAACTCAAACCACTTTTCCAATCGTAGCCCATCCTCATCCTCAACAACAATATGATGTAGACCTTTGCCAGTCAATATCTGCATAGAATGTTGACCCGTTGTACTGCCAAGAAAACGATTGTCCAAATGCCAGAAGACCTGCTTCTTTAAATTTTGGTGTGTAATAGAAAAAACTGCTCCATTAACATCCCCCTCCCAATCACGAGGCAACTGTATTTTACCCGAATGACGCGGGTAAATCCATTGCATAAGCTGCTCGTTATTATGATTTTCACAATGAACAGACCAGGTGGGCATTTTTTGATATTCAGGATGACGTGCCTGATAATAATGTGCCTGAAGCGGCGGTAAACTAAACCACGAATGTGTATGGAGTCCATCATTTCCTGCACAAGACCGATTGACCCGTCGATCTCCTGTATCATTTAAATGGATGCGCTGGTGATAAGTACAAACACTGGCCTGTATGCCAGATGCAGGAATCCAAACACTATCCTTCGGACAAATAGTTGAGGCCAAAAAACCACTCTGAGTACATATTTCTACCTGCTTGCAGTCATCAAAAGGCTGTTCAAACCAAGGAGATTGCCTGTTAGGTAAAATCTTTAAAATATCGAATAATAAAGGCGCAGCTGCCTGGATTCCTATCAACCCTGGCCGTCCTTCTCCATCTGCATTGCCCACCCAGATGCCTATCGTATAGTCAGGTGTGACACCGATCGCCCAAGCATCCCGAAAACCAAAACTTGTACCTGTTTTCCACGCAATTCTACGGCTGGAGCGAAACTGCTCCCAACTACCTTCCGTGCTAGGGCGTTCCAGCTTTTGTAGTGCCTGAAGCGTATACCAGCCAGCCCCTGCTCCGACTAAAAAAGGATCTGCCTGCAATTCTGCTAGGTGCTTATTTGCGGTAGTATCTTCAATATAATGCGGCAATTTCCAATCCTTCCAGTCATATTCAGCCTGATAGGTATAATGATGCCCAACCATTCTACCCAGGCTACTATACCAGCCAACAGCTTGCCACAAATTGACTTCGCAACCGCCAAGAATCAGTGAAAGACCATAATGATCTGGTTTTTGATTAACATAAGAAAACTGCCAGTCCTGTAATGCTTTGTGAAAACCTGGTACACCGTATTTTTGTAAAAGAAAGACGAAAGGAATATTAAGTGATCGTCGCAATGCTTGTTGTGCAGCAACTGCACCACTATAATTTTCATAAAAATTCTCAGGCTTAAAACCATTGAAAAAACAAGGAACATCGGCGAGTAGCTGCTTGGGCAAAATAAGCCCCTGCTCTAGTGCTAAACTATAAAGTATGGGTTTTAATAAGCTGCCAGGGCTTCGTGGTGCCTGGATTAAATCCACCTCGGGACTGTGGTTTTTACCAATGCCGGGAGGATTGCCCAGGTAACTAACAACTTTTCCTGAATTTGTTTCAACCACCAAAACAGCTAGGTTGTGAATACCATTGCCTGCCAGTTTTTTTTGGTGTGATGTAGCTAACCGAATCACATTTTCCTGTATGGTTTTGTCGATAGTGACCACCCAGCGGCCTTCTCCTTTTTTATGGACAATACGATCCAGAAGATGAGGAGCTAAGCGAGGCAACGGCAACGGTTTTTCTGGCAAATCCTCCAATAAAGAAAGTCGATAACCTTCTTCCGTTAAATAGCCTGATTCCTGTAAACGCTTTAATAAACGATTACGTTTTTCTATAAGATCAGTCCTGTTTCGGCCAGGGTGAATTAAGGTAGGGCTGTTCGGTAAAACGGCTAGAGTAGCGGCTTCCGCCCAGCTTAAAAAGTGAGATGATTTGCCATAATACCGCCAACTGGCCGTCTCTAAACCTACCACATTGCCGCCGAAAGGTGCATGACTTGCCCACAAATTTAATATTTGATCTTTAGAATACCTCCATTCCAGACGAATAGCCAATAGTATTTCCACACCTTTTTGCCAAAGCGTTCGTGGAGGATTATCACGCGACATCCGAATTACTTGCATAGATATCGTACTCGCGCCACTGACAATATGACCAGATTGTAAATTTTGCCAAACGGCCCTCCCTAATGAACGGACATCTACCCCAATATGGGTTCGGAAACGTTTGTCTTCAAAAACAATAACACAAGTACTAAATTTATCAGGCAAACTATCCGAGACAGGAAAACGCCACTGTCCGTCATTGGCAATATGCGCTCCTAATAAATTTCCTTTTGTATCTTCAATCACAGTAGAAACAGGGTCATCAAAAAGTGTTCGGGGTAAGGCAAATAACCACCATAATAAAAAAAGGGATAAAAGAAAAAGTAGTGCTTTTTTTCTAGGGTTTAAGCTATGAGTTTTTTGAAACAATGCTGTGTTGATTTGAATGAAGAATAGACGAAAGTAGTAATTTTCAGAAAATACTATTCTGCATTCGAGTAATAAGTACTTGAGCAGAGATAAACGGCAAGTTTTAGGAATAAGATTTTTTCTATAGTTTTCTTTTGGAAATCCTTGCAGAGCTAAGTTCTGGAAGTATTTTCAAAAGGAAAATAGAGGAAAAAGATATTTATAAAAGTATCGTTTATTTGTGCTCAGGTACTTAAATGCCCCCCTGTATTTAATATAAAAATAGAGCCTTCTTCAAAAAAAACAGAAATCATTCAATTGTAGAGCCCGTTCTTTTGTTCAGGCACTATTTATGAGTGGGTTTTTAAATTATGCTTTAGAACAAATATATTTCAAAGCCAAAAACATATAATCTCCTTTTTTTTATGTCATCCACCTTCCTAAACCCTTCACATTGCATCATCTTTTATGATTTTAACGATATGTTAGCCCAGCTTTTCAGAAAAAGATTTATCTTTCGGCTTGGAGTTGATGAATTAACTCTTATTTTTGAAATTTTTATCATTTTTTTTATCAATTTACAAAATGCCTTTTATGAAATTAAGCAGACTTTTATTCGCTTTAGTATTGGTATTTAGTTTGCAAGGTCTCTCTGCACAAGATATTCATTACACTTTATTTGACATGGCACCCTTGCGTATAAACCCCGCATTGACAGGTGCGTTTTCAGGAACAGCACGGATTGGAGGTATCTACAGAGGGCAGTGGTTTGCAGTACCAGGTGCTTCAAATGTTGAAACCCCTTCCTTTTATGGCGATGCTCCCATTATCAGAGGGTTTCGGGATAAAGACTGGGTTGGTGCTGGTTTTTCTTTCATTAGTGACCAGGCAGGTCCTTTTAATTTAAAAACAGTTAGCGCAGGTTTGTCGGCTTCTTATCATTTAGCGGTTGATAAGAAAGGAGCGAATATATTGACACTGGGAGCGCAATATGGCCAGGTGCAGCGCAGAATTAACTATGCTATTGGTGGTTTATTATCAGAAGAAATCATTACAGAGGCAGGAACGGATGAATTTTCAGGAGGAACATTAGGAGGAGATCAAGTTGAAGAGAAAAGCTATAAAGACATCAATGTTGGCTTGTTGTATAAATCAAAACTAGATAAAACAAGTTCTTTTGAGATCGGTTTGGCTACTTTACACGTTAACTCACCAGCAGCAGGGCTAGTGAATAATAATGACGATGCTGATCGGAAAATGACCATTAGCGCGCACGCTAAATACGAATGGGCAATAGACGAGAAATGGAGTATGGCACCCGCTTTGTACTTCCAGACAACGAGAGGAGGCAAAAACGAAATACTAGCTCAGGCGTGGGCAGGCCGTAAGATGAACGAAGACCTTAAATTGAACTTTGGCTTAGGCTGGCGTGTAGGCGATGCAGCATCTTTGATGTTCGGAGGGGAGTATAAAGATGTTCGTGCAGCACTTTCTTATGATCTTAACCTTAGAAAAACAGCTTCTAGCATTACCAATACTTTTGGTGGGTTTGAGTTAGCGGCTTATTATATTATTAAAGTTTATAAGAAACCAGAAATTCCACAGAAAGTACTTTGTCCTCAATTATAATGGTAACATAGTACATCTTTATTCTGAAAATACGTTTTATTAAACAATCAAAGTCCAAAGCTTTCGAGCTATGAAAAATATACTCATCCTTACTTTTTTTCTTACTGTTTTTTACGCCTCTTTACAGGCTCAACCGATTTCTTCTGCTTCTTACGAAACCAAATTATTAATGGGGGAAGAGGCACTGGCTAATCAAAATTACTTTGTTGCTTTAGAGAATTACAAAGAAGCTTATGAAGACCGTGGCGATAAAGAACTCGTTCCCATTCTGGCAGAAATTAATTATCAAATGCGTGATTATCGAGGGGCAGAACGCTACTATCGGAGCCTATTGCGCCGCGATAAAGAAAATGTATACGCAGCGTTGCGTTTTAATTACGCGCGTGTCCTTAAAATGCAAGGGAAATACGATGAGGCTATTGAGGAATTTCAGTCTTTTATTAACTTAACGACTGATGAGGAGAAAAAGAAAATAGCACAACTGGAACTGACAGGGGCAGAGCTTGGTATGGCGGGTATAGGTGGCACACAGGGCGTGGAGGTGAAATCAATCAAAAATAAAAAAATTACGACTAAACCTTCTCAATATTCTCCAGCATTAAGCCCTTCTGGTCGTACGCTTTATTATGCATCCTTATCAAAGAGTGAAAAAAGTGCGGTAACAGTTGATGATGTTAATGATCCAGATCAGTTTATACGTATTTTTACCAGCCAGATTGATGAAGAAGGAAAATATGAAGAGCCTGTAGCTTTAGGGCCCGAAATTAACCGCCCTGCTTATATTAGTAGCAATGTGTCCTTGTCGCCTGATGGCCGCCGTATGTATTTTAATAGAATTATACTGACGGGTAATGTTGTGACAGAAAGTAAAATATATATGAGTGAAGGTGGTGATGGTAGCTGGAAAAGTGCGAATGAAGTCGTTGGTGTTAATGGTGATTATCTAGCACAATATCCTGTGGTAGGAGAACTTTATGGCAAAGAAGTACTCTTTTTTGTGAGTGATATGGATGGTGGTGAAGGCGGACAGGACATTTATTATGCTACGTATCAAGGCGATGGGGTCTATGGTGACCCTGTTAATTTAGGGCCAAGTATTAATACTGCTGGTAATGAAAAAACACCTTTTTGGTTTGATGGAACACTCTATTTTAGTTCTGACAGCTATGCTACATTAGGTGGTTTTGATATTATGTATGCTGTTTGGAATGGCTCAGAGTGGACAGCACCTGAAAACATGGGGAGTGCTTACAATAGTGCTGCGGATGATTATTATTTCCGCCTTTTTGATGAAGGGTATAAAGGTTTCTTTACATCAAATAGAGCTGGAGGGCCATCTTCTCATGCTAAAGGCTGTTGTGATAATATCTATACTTTTGAGGTTGCTAGAAAGTATGTTGATTTATTAGTAGGTACTTTTAGTGATGATAAAGGGAAGAAAGAACCTCTTTTGGGCGCTACGGTACAGCTAATTGATAATGGAGTAGTAGAAGATGGAAATAAAACACAGTCTTTGACCAAATTAGAAAGCAATGGCTTTTCTTTTGGTCTTAATTTTGACCACCCATATCAGATCATTGCTTCACATCCTGATTATTTTCCAGATACATTAAGTTTTAACACAAATGGCGTTACAGAAACGAAGACTTTTAAGCATAATTTGTTTTTAAACCCTAGGCCTAAGGATACCACCATTCTCATTAATGAGGTGTTTGTAATGGAGAATATCGTTTATGATTTTGATGATGATAAAATTACAGAACAGGCAGAGATTGATCTCCAGAAAATCTATGATTTAATGGCGAAGTATGATGATATGAAAATTGAATTAGGTTCACATACCGATGCTCGAGGTGAGGATAACTATAATAAAGATTTAAGTCAGCGTCGTGCCGAATCTGCTCGTCGTTGGTTGATGCGTAAAGGAATAGAAAGAGCAAGGATTCAGGCACAGGGCTATGGGGAAACGACACCTAAAACGGTTACAAAAGAAATGGCTGATAAATATTCTTTCCTCAAAGAAGGGGATATTCTGACAGAAGAATTTATCAGTACTATAGAAAGTGAAGAGAATCGGGAAGAGGCGCATCACCAAAATCGTCGTACAGAATTTAAAATTATTGAAGGCCCAACCAGTGTTACCTTTGAACGAACAATCAAGCTGGAAGATGTTAAAAAAGGCAAGGATAGAAGTAGTAATATCGGTAACAGCACAGGACAAACAGATCCTGTTAAAGTAAATAAAATGTCTACTCTTTATGGTCAGACTAACCTGAAAGGTTTACCTATTATGCAGTTTGAAACACGGACACATACCGTAGGTAAAATAAAAAAAGGAGAGAAACGTAGTTTTTCTTATACTTTTACGAATAGAGGGGAAGGCAATTTGATCATTGATCTTATTTCTGCTTGTGATTGTACCACGACTAATCAGGATGAATTAGTAGGTAAAACATTCAAACCAGGGGAAGGAGCAACAATCAATGTCGTTTTTGATAGCTCTGACAAAGATGAATCAGAAACAATCGACATCGACATCTATCTCCGAAATGAAGATAATGAAGGTAATCCAATTATGGAGATGATCCAATACGATTTTGAATTGTAGTCACCAACTTTAGTTGGTTGGCTCAAAGCCTATAGGTTAAAAAAAACCTTGTATCTGATGATGCAAGGTTTTTTTAGATCTATTTGAGTTGTTAGTCAGGGAACTGAAGTTCCCGACTACAAGAAGCGAGGAGCAACATAGGTATAAGGCCAATCTTCCCAATTATGGACTAATTTAGCAGCAACAGGATTATTAGCAATATAAGCAATAACTCTTCGGAAACTTTTTGTATTTCGAACATAATGATCATAACTTTCATGCTGCCAAAAAGTACCTTTTTTTTTCAGTATATCATTAGCATATTTTGCAGAAGCTCCTTTGATTCTTCGCATTATCTCATACAAAGGTTTAATATCCAAATCTTCTAATATCTCAATAGGAAAATACCCATTAGGCAGTTGAATGTTTGTACTTATCAATAGATGTACATGATTAGGCATGATGCAGTAGGCAATAAGTTCATATAGATTTTTATCAAAACGATGGATTTGTTCGACAACGATATCTGCTATTTCTTTTTCTTTTAGATAAGCAATTCCGTACTGGCTTTGATCTAAGTAGCGATCATAGTTTTTAAAGAAAATAGCCTGCTCTCTAATAATGGCCTCCTGCTTTAATGCAGTACTCAGTACCTGCCTTTGGATGATTAAAATCTTTCTGTCTAATTCTTTTTTAAGCTTAAAAACAACACTGGCAGGCAAACTTCCATGCAATCTAAATGTTACAAAAAAGCATTCTCCTACAGGTTGTATATGAGGCAGTGAATGGCGATAAAAAAATTTAATAGGATGTGGCATAGTAGTCACCAACTTCAGTTGGTCGGCTTTTGTAGTTATAAAAAATGCAAAAGAGCAAAAAGCTGTTAAGCTCTATTTTGTCCTGATCCAAAAATATCAGGGGATTTAGCAAAATACAGTTATTTTTATTGACAATAAGCTCTAGTGCTTATTGTCAATAGATTATTATTATTCTTTACAATTTATCGATCCACCTTCATTTATTACTTGAATCTAAGCTCGACTTTAGCCTTTTTAATTTGAGTTAAAATAGGGTTATTCAAAACATAAACGTGGGTAAAAGCAAGAATTATAAATATGAATAAAATAATTTGTCTTCGTTGTTTTAATTAGTGACTGAACGAAAACTGTCAATTTTTACAAAATGAATTGTTTTTGATGAGATTTTTACTTTTTGGAAATTCGGTGATGCCTGAGCATCAGCGAGTTGAGAAAAATGAAAATATCGCAAAAACAAACATTTTTAATTTTGTAGAGTTTTCGTTCAGGCACTATTTATTGTCGTCGAGATAAAACAGCGACGTTAAAAATTAAAACGCCTTATGGGTATTACCCAGAGAATAATTCTTTCAAAAGGATAAAGTCGAGCTAAGAAACTTAACAGCGTATTGGTTTTTCTTTATTTTTAGGGAGTCAGGGAACTGAAGTTCCCGACTACGTATTTAATCCTCCACAAACGCTCAACACCTGACCAGAAACATAAGAACTCAAATCAGAGCCTAGATACACACAGGCATCAGCTATTTCCCTAGCCTCACCCAGGCGTTTTAGAGGAATATTAGTCAGATAGGCATCACGTGTTTTTTCGTCCAGTTCGTCCGTCATATCTGTAGAGATGAAGCCAGGAGCGATTACATTACAACGAATATTCCTAGAGCCCATTTCCTTGGCAATAGATTTAGAAAAACCAATAATTCCTGCTTTAGACGCAGCATAATTAGCCTGTCCTGCATTGCCCGTCACACCTACAATGGAAGACATATTGATAATCGACCCTTGACGTTTTTTCATCATAGGACGAATGAGGTGCTTGGTGAGATTAAAGACAGACTTCAAATTATTAGACATCACTGTATCCCATTGCTCCTCACTCATGCGAAGCATCAAATTATCGCGTGTAATACCAGCATTATTAACCAAAATGTCGACTTGACCGAAAGCGTCAAGCACCTCTTTTACCAGATTTTCAGCAGCCACAAAAGAAGCCGCATCCGATTGAAAAGCCAATACTTTTACGCCATGTGCTGTGCCAACACGTTCTGCTACTGCCTCTGCTTTTTCTTTAGAACTATGGTATGTAAAAGCAATATTTGCACCTTCTTCTGCGAAGCGTTCAACAATAGCAGCACCAATGCCACGAGACCCTCCCGTGATGAGAGCCGTTTTACCTTGAAGTAAATTCATAATTAGAAATCTATTATTTTGCGCGAAGTTAATGACTTTATTTTAGATCATTGCTTATCTGCTTGGTTTAAGCGTGTTGCTTAAACATAATTATACTTAGACGGGGAGGCTTAAACACAAAATCTATTATCTTTGCAAGAACAAAACTACACCAATGCGTCACTTCACCCTTGTTCTATTTGTACTATCAACAATTGCACTATCTGCCCAGTCGGATTTTTACAAAAACTATCATTTTACCCATGCAGACACCCTTCGGGGAAGCCTGCGCCCTCAACGAACTTGTTTTGATGTACTACACTATGGATTATACCTTCGGATAGATCCCAAAAAGAAGCATATAAGTGGCCATGTAGATATCAAATATGCCGTAGAAGAAGATTTTACGACCCTGCAATTGGATTTATTTCAAAATATGAAAATACAACGCATTCTCTTTGGACAAAAAGAATTAAAGTATGACCGAGAAGCCAATGCTGTTTTTGTACATTTTTCCGAAAAGCAATTGAAAGGAAATATTGATAGCCTAAGTGTCTATTACAGTGGCCAGCCCCAAGAAGCTCATAACCCACCATGGGATGGAGGTTTTGTATGGACAGAAGATAAAAAAGGACGCTCTTGGTTTGCTGTTGCCTGCGAAGGGGATGGTGCCAGCCTATGGTGGCCCAATAAAGACCACCTTTCGGATGAACCTGATAGCATGACCATTAGCATTGCAGTGCCTGAAAAATTGACAGCTATTTGCAACGGAAATTTAAGAGCAGTGACGGAGGATGGCAATTATGTCCGATATGAATGGGCGGTTACTTACCCCATTGATAACTATAATGTGACTTTTAATGTAGGCCATTATACCCAGTTTTCTGAAACTTATCACTCCTTTGATAAAGACAGTATGCGGATGGATTTTTATGTTATCGACTATAATGAAGACAAGGCTAAAAAGCATTTTCAGCAAACGGAAGAAGTACTACGGTCTTATGAATATTATATGGGGAAATATCCTTTTTGGAATGATGGTTTTGCCCTGGTAGAAACGCCTTATTTAGGGATGGAACACCAAGGGGCAATCGCTTACGGCAATCGCTATATGCGAGGCTACCTAGGCGGTATGATCCCCCTTGATATGGACTGGGATTACATCATTGTACATGAAACAGGACATGAATATTATGGTAATAGTATAGGCTGTAGTGATCTGTCAGAGATGTGGATACAGGAATCTTTTACCACTTATTTGGAATCTCTTTATGTGGAATATACCATGAGTAAAGCCGATGCTATTCGATACTTGGCGGGGCAAAAATTCTATATTTTAAATAAAGAACCTATTATTGGCCCTAAAGGTGTTAATTTTGAAGACTGGTCAGGTAGTGATCACTATTTTAAAGGCGCATGGGTATTGCATACCCTCCGAAATGCTATTGGCGATGATAAGGAATGGTTTCGTTTATTCCACCTCCTTTATCAGGAAAATAAACTGAGTCAAATTACAAGTGACGATATTACTGCTTTTTTTAATAAAAATACCAAGCAGGAATGGAACGCCTTCTTTGATCAATATTTACGCTATCCTGCTATACCTATATTTCAATACCAAATTGAAGAAAACGATACTGATATTTTGGTTCGTTACCGATGGAAAGCCGATGTTTCAGCATTTAATATGCCTGTTTTAATCGGCAAAGCAAACCATTATCAGCGCGTAACACCTTCAACATCAGAGTGGCAGGAAATAATTTTCTTAGATACAAATTCAGCAGATTTTCAAGTGGCGACCGAGTTGTTTTTGGTCAAAACGGAGCGTATTTTATAAAGCTTTAGGCTTTAAATCGTCTCATATTGGAATGAAAATGCAGTTTAGGGATAGTCGCAGTTCTAACTAAAAAATCATTACAGAAATAACTGTAGTCAATGAAAAAGCTATTCCTAATAAGATAAAATAAAAGAACATAAAAAGAAGAAGCTTAACGAAGGTTTTGCGTTTAGACTGGCCATAAATTCTTTTCATTGCTATGAAAAAATAAATAAACAGACCTAAAAGTATATAACCACTATTATCTGATATACCTTCAGGCAGATAAGTTTCCAGTAGTATTAATATTGAAAAAATAAGAAAAGTAAAAGCATGAGTATGCAAAGAAAAAATGATATGGTCAACATAATAGAAATCACGACGGACATAAAGCAGTTTTAAAAACAGCGCAAGGAAAGGCATCATCAATAACATCATCCAAACGAGCTTTCCTAGTAAATAAGACCAAAAACTAGCACCACTCTCTTGTAGTTTTTCAACCTGTGTTTTAAAAAGGTCTTCCCAGAAACCATCATCTCCATATTTTTGGAGAAGGCTATCTTTGGCAATAGTCACTAAATCTCCTTTCCTTATCTTTGCTAAATCATCTTCTGTGATAATAGTGGAGTCACTTTTGGTGCTATCTTTATCCATTAATTCATCAAGCACCATACTAATATCAGAATGATATTGTTCATGCATCCTTTCATAAAGAGAATCCAAAGCAAAAGAAGGAGTATAAAGTGAAAAGGAAGAATCTGCTTTGAGACTATCGGTTTCTTCTAAAAGCTGCTTAAGAAAAACATCTGATTTTTTTTCATTGCTATCAGACTCAAAAATATCTAAGGTAGCCAACTGTACCACAGCAAAAAAGGTTAAGGCTGTGATGAAAAACATACGCACAGGAGAAATGTAGCGTTTGTGACGACCTGCAAAAAATTCTTTGGTTAGTTTTCCAGGAATAAAAAGATTCCAGGCTGTTTGCCACAATTGATTATCCAGATTGAAAACATTGGCAAAAGCCTCCTTAAAAAGACTCCATACCGTGATACGCCTATCCTTGCAAGCCTGTCCACAGCAAGGGCAGTATTTATTGTCAGGAGTTAAAGGACTAAAATCACAATTAGGGCATTGCTCCAAATTATGTAAACCCTGAAACCCTTTTTTAGAGTCCATTTTCTTCAATCTCTATGATTGCTTTTATATGTGCATCAGCTATTTTTTGGCGAACGCTGGGTTTCATCAGTTCCAGTGCTTCTTTTTTATTATTGAAAAAACCATTTTCTGTTAATACCGAAGTCATCGCTGTTTTGCGTAAAACATAAAACTGCCTGTCAGGTCTTGATTTCAAATGCCTATTATTGAATCCTGTTTCGGCCAGCAGGTGCTTTTGGAACGCAGCAGCCAGTTTTTGTCCTTTTTTGCTACCGTGGTAATACCAGGTTTCGATGCCTTTGGTATTGCTAGCTGTCCAAGGACTATTAGCCTGACTAGGCCCAGCATTGGAATGTATAGACAAGTATAATTTAGGTAATTTAGACGATTTTCGATTGGCACGGTTGACCCTTCCTTGTAAGAAATTGTCAATATCCACTTCTGGAACAACATTAAAATACTGAATACCTTCCTTTTCCAGCCCTACAATAATACGAGCAACGATATCACGGTTAAATTCATATTCAAAAAACTGCGTCGTGCCATCATCAAAAACAGGGCTTCGTTTACCCGCTGATTTTTTGCCATGGCCATTATCCAAACACCACAAATAACGAGGCTGACGACCCGTTGGTGTAGGCGGAATTTCATGTGCAGGTTCAGGCTCGGGCAAAGGCTCATCTACTTCTTCGGCTGTTTCGTCAAAGATGTTTTCGTCAAAATCTTCATCTTCTTCATTAGGTAATAAAATCACCTCTTCCATCTCATGCGCAACAATAATAATGCTATCTGGTTCTAGTTCTGCGGCATCCTGTGGCTCTTCGGGCTCAGGTGGAGAAACACTAGCTGGAGCAGGTTTTGTACCTGTACTTGGTCGTGAAGGGCGACTAGGCCTAGTCGGATTAGTACCAGGTTTGGTAGTCGTAGTTGTTGGCTTTGTCTTATTAGAATTAGACTTGCTGCCTCCTTTAGGTTTAGAACCAAAAATAGAAGAAAAGAAGTTGCCAAGCGCTTTAAAAAAATTAGATAGCATAGTTGGGTATCATTGGTGATGACCAAAGATAGGTAAAGGAATTGAATTGAAGAAATTTGGAGGCTTTTGAGTCTGTATTACTTTTATTACTTCACTTTGTGTAGCCCTGGAATATTTAAGAAGGAGTGTGCTAAAGTGTGCTTGCCACAGACCTGCCTTCCTGCGGCCAGCAGGCCATGAGACTATATTTGGGCGAACAGCCCCTTTAGCACTATTTACCCACACCTCCATAAACTGCCAGGTGCTTGGCAATATACTTTCCAATAATATCAAACTCTAAATTAACCTGTTGACCAATACTTAGTTGATGAAAATTAGTCTCTTCAAAAGTATAAGGAATAATAGACACCCCAAAAGTATCTTCAACAGGGCTGACAACTGTCAAGCTAATACCATTGATACAAACAGAACCTTTATCTACTAGCATATGCTCTGGAGTCGGTTGGAAACGGAAACGGAAATTCCAGCTACCATCTACATCTTCGATGCTGATGCATTCGCCGACAGTGTCCACATGACCTTGAACCATATGTCCATCTAGGCGGGCGTTAGGACGCATGGCTCTTTCTAAATTAATCATCGTGCCGACTTGCCATTGTGCCAATCGGGTTCTATTCATCGTTTCATCAATAGCCGTGACAGTATGCATACCTTCTTCGCGAGCAATAACCGTTAAGCAAACACCATCATGCGCAATACTTTGATCGATTTTTAGCTCATCACTGATTGTACTAGATACAGTGAAATGGATATTAGTCCCTTCTTTTTCAATTCTTTCAATTTTTCCTAGTGATTCTATTATTCCTGTAAACATAGTTATGTTTTTGTAAGAGAACACAAAAATAAAAAAATCGTTTACCGACCATAGTCAATAAACGATTTTTTGTACGATTAATACGTTATTTATTTTCTTCTTCCAAAGCCTATTTAAACGGACTGGAAAAACGTTTTTGCTCAACGAAAGTTTCATCAGTAGTTGTTTTCAAGAACGCAACCAATGCCGCTTTATCGTCGTCAGAGAAGTTGAACTTCCTAGCATTTCCAGTATTGTTGACTAAAGGAAATGATAAATTATTATGTTTTTTTATACCAGAGCTATAGTGCTCAACCACTTCTTCTAGTGTTGCAAAACGACCATCATGCATATAAGGTGCCGTTAATGCAATATTTCTCAAAAATGGTACTTTAAAAACACCATTTTGAGACGGATCTCCAGTACGGTCACCAAGGCCTTTGTCAGCATAAACCATATCAAGACCATTATTGGCCATATTTAGGCCAGTAGGTGTGCTCATATCAGCAGAGTGGCAGGAAGTACAATTTTCAACATAAATTTGGCGGCCACGATTTTCCTGAGCAGTGAAATTTGAAAAATCATTGAATACACTACCTGCTTCATTCAATCCATCATCAAATTTAGAATGAACAGAAACGAAAGAATTGACAAACTCCTGAATAGCTCCAAGGGTGCGATCAGTGGTAATGACTTCATCACCAAATGCTTTTTTGAATAAAATGTGATAGTATTCTTCCTGTGAAAGCTTTGTAACCAACTCGTCAAGATTCATGCCCATTTCAATCGTATTTTCTATAGATTGAGCGCTTTGATCTGCTATACTGGACGCACGTTCATCCCAAAAGAAGCCGATGCCTCTTCCTGGGAAGAAATTATTTCCTCCTGGGAAGAAGTTATTTCCTCCCCCTCCATTATAAGAAGAAGAAAAATTGGCTGTAGATGCTAAAGGCAGGGAGTTGCGCTCCGTAAGCTGACCATTGATGCCGTCACTAAAGGCTTTATTGTCAGAAAAAGCCAAAGCCTGATCGTGGCAACTGGCACAAGAAGTTTCGTTTGTGATTGATAATTTTTTATCATAAAACAGAACACGCCCCAAAGTAGCTTTAGCATCCTGGATAAGAGGTGCAGAAGCGCCCATATCTGTCATGTGCTTAGGTAACGTAATATTGTATTCGTCTCGTTCAATAGGTAAATCAACATATTGTTTTAATACTTGGTATTCTTCGTCTGTATAATGTTTATTGGTTATTTCAACAACATCATTGACACAACTGGTAAAAAATAATAGTCCAGAAAAAGCAAAAAGAGTATAGCGGATTAATGTTTTCATGTTATTTTTTTTAAAATCTGACTCAAGTTATAATTTTAAAACTGTATCTACGAAATAGAATTGTACTTTAGCAAAAGATTAAATTATGCTGCCATACGTCGAAACAGGTTATTTTGATGATAATTGGCCTGCCATTTTATTAGACCAGTCAAATATTAAAAAGGTTGGGCGTGACCTATATTTAATTTATTTGTTCAAGCACAAGAAGTTGCTTAATTTCGGCCTTCGAAAAAGAAAAATGAAAATGAAAAACATAGTTAGATTATTTGTACTTCCTCTTGTAGCTATATTATTGTTACAATGTACTGGAGATTCTAAAACAGGAGTAGCAACGGAACAGGCAACAATGCCAATTCAGGCTGAAAACCCAGAAATTCTTATTCAGATTGAAGGATTGACGGGCGGAGTTATGCGATTAATAGGATTATTCACCGATCAACAATTTGTAGTCGATACAGCAGTTGTTGATCAAAGTGGTAAAGCTGTTTTTAAGGGACAAGAGCCTTATGCCCAAGGTTTGTATTACCTTTTATTGCCTAATAATGCTAACTTTCAACTATTGATATCCGAAGACCAAACGTTTGAAATGCGGGCTTCAATTAATAATATAGAAGGCACTATGCAGGTGACTGGCCAAATGGACAATAAACTCCTATATGAAAACTTAAGATACGAACCTACTTATAAACAACGGTTTCAGGTCATTGGCAGTCAATTGCAAGGGGTGTCTAAAAATGATCCTAACTATTCCAGTCTCATGACACAACGTGCAGCACTTATGGCAGAACGTATTACTCATTTGGAAGGACTTTATGCACAGGCACCCCATTCTCTTTTTACTGCATTTAAAAAAGCAGGCCAAAACCCTGATTTGCGTTTGGATGTACCCGAAAATGAGCAAATTTACTGGTATAGACATCAATTTTGGGATAGTGTAGACTTTTCAGATGAAAGATTACTACACACTCCTGTAATTTCTAATAAGCTGAAACGGTATATGTCGCAATTGACACCACAGCAACCAGACTCAATCATAGCAGCAACAGATCATTTAATTAGCCTTTTGCCTACCTGGAAAAATAGTGCTTATTTTAAATATTTCGTTAATGCAATTAGCTTGATGTACGAACCTGCAGAAACGACTTTGATGGATGCAGAGGCCGTTTATGTTAATATGGTCAACAAGTACTTTACCTATGAAAATGCTTTTTGGGCTGACTCTGCCAATATATATGCACTACAATTGAGGGCCGAAGAAATGGGCAATAGCCTTGTTGGCCAGCCAGGGCCTAATGTTACTGCACCCGACCCTAATGGCGTGAAACGTTCTGTCTACGATCTAAAAGCACCCTATATCATTGTTTATCTTTATAATCCAGATTGCGAGCATTGCCAGGAGCAATCGCCTAAATTGGTCAGTTTGTATAATAAATGGCAAAGTACTCAGAATCCAGTTGCTGATGTATATGCTATTGCTATTGATACAGATGATACATTGTGGAAAAATTATATAGCCAAAACAAAAATGCGATGGACCAATGTTTTTGATCCAACAAACCGGTCTATTTATAAAACTTATTATGTAAACGTGACACCAGAGCTTTATGTGTTAGGGCCTGATCGGAAAATCATTGCGAAGAATTTAAAAGTAAATCAGGTCGAAGAAGTGATACAAAGAGATCAAAGAAAACGCTGAGCTAAAAAAAAGGAGGGAGCTCTTAAAGCTCCCTCAAAATCCCCCTTGTAGTTAACCTACAAAAATTTATTCTTGTACTCGTTTTTTTTAGATAGGGTGGGTGTTAAAGGATTTGTTGAAAATGTATTTTTTGGATCCGATGACTTTTTGACGAGAAGGAGGCGTAAAGGTCACTAAAGTA
>Ga0256839_1003239_pt1 | contig 17009 bp, 13 predicted proteins | sample 354166metaG_FD_185968 | JGI IMG/M metagenome (GOLD analysis project Ga0256839, IMG submission 185968) | Hydrothermal vent microbial communities from Mid Atlantic Ridge, Atlantic Ocean - 354-166 | ecosystem: Environmental > Aquatic > Marine > Hydrothermal vents | place: Atlantic Ocean: Mid... | reverse complement strand
CCCACACCTGCACGTACTACAGCCGTTATCTTAGAAGCTGCTGTCAAAAAAGCTTCATCTACATCTGTGGATGATCTCGTAATTGCCACATCTGCTAGAGGTATAATATTGGAGATGAGTGTATCTTTAGGTTCATCTGCTGCATTAATCAATTCTATTTCATTGTCAGCTGCTAAAATATCTAATCCATCTTGGTGTATGTGGTCACAAACAACAATTGTTTTTTTTGACATTGGTTAACCTTTGAATAAATTTTATAGTACGAAAGAGGTATTCGTATAAGTCTAAACACTCGATTAAGAGTGTTTAGGGAAGAGTTAAGTAATTATTTTTTAAGCATGTCACCAAAAGCATCACCAAGTGTCATGCTGTCATCTTGGTCTAAATTCAGTTGCTCCATCGCTTCTCTTTCTTCTTGACGCTCAAGTTTTTTCACAGAAACTCTGATTCTATCATTGTTTCCATCTATAAAACTAATGACACCTTTTATCTCTTGACCTTTTTCAATTTCATCAAACTTTAAAGGGTGTAAATCTTCTACTCTAATAAGAGCATCTACATTGTTTTCAAGAGAAATAAATACACCAAAGTCTTTTTTGTCTTTAACAGTACCTGTAACAACTGTACCATTTTTGTTATTTTCTGCAAATGCTTTTACTGGTGAAGCCTCTAATGCTTTTTTAGAAAGTGAAATTTTACCTGCATCTCTATCTATTTTAATAATTTTAACTTCTACTTCATCACCTGTAGCAAGTTCTGATTTTGCATTTTTAGACTTATCCCAAGAGATTTCTTGGTTATGTAAAAGTCCTTCTATAGCACCTACTCTAACAAATGCACCAAAATCAGTAATAGAAGTTACTGTACCTTTTACAATGTCATTAACTCTATTTTCAGCAGTAAAAGCATCCATTGGTTTAGGAAGAAGGTTTTTAAGACTCACTCTTAGTCTTCTTGCTTCCTTATCTATTTCTATCACTTCTACATTCACATCTGTGTTGTTCTCTAAATAGTCTTTAGGATGTTTTACATTTTTATCCCAAGAGATTTCAGATACATGAAGGAATGCTTCAAGGTCTTCACCTAAATCAACAAATACTCCATAAGGTTCAATGTTAGATACAGTAGCAGTGACAGTATCACCTACACCAATGATTGCATCAATGTCTGCCCAAGGATCAGGGTTTGCATCTTTAATAGAAAGAGAAAGATGTCTTTTCTTTTTATCATACTCTAAAGCGATAACATTTACTTCATCACCCTCTTCAAAATACTTAGAAGGGTTCACCGGCCCTTTGTGTGAAATCTGTGAATAATGCACAAGTCCATCCATGCCACCAACATCAACAAACATACCGTAAGAAGTAATTTTTTTAATGGTACCAATCACTGGATCTTTATTTTCAAGAAGTGTCCCAACGATTTCATCTGTTTTTGCTTTGTCACGCTCTATAAGTTCTTTTCTAGAAACAACTACAGAACCTTTTTCTTTGTCTACTTTAACGATAACTGCTTTTACTTTTTTACCAACAGACTCTACCCCTGGCTTAGAAGAAAGGTAAGAGAGTGTACGTGGCATAAAGAATTCTAAACCATCAACCTCAACAACATACCCACCTTTATTTTTCTTAGTAACAACACCTTCGATGATGTATTCTTGCTCTTCATCATACTCTGCTATAAACTCATTTAATGCGACACGAGCCAAGGCTGCTTTATATGAGATACGTCCTCTACCCATAGTCACAACATTAATGGGGTCATTTACTGCAAATAATACTGTTCCATCTTCATCAGTGATTTCTGTTAGTTCAAGATTTGCATCTCTTCCACCACCGATATCTACTACCACTAAGTTGTCTTTTTCATCAATCTTAACGATTGTACCTGTTACTAAATCACTTTTTGATTCTGACTTTTTAAACGATTCCTCGAGCATCGCTGCAAAATCTTCTGTTTCATCCATTTCGAAATCTTCGAATTTCATACCTATCCTTATGTACACACAAATTTTGCGATATTATACCTGTTTAAACATAAATAATTCTTACAAAAACAACTGTAATTTTGTATAGTAAAAGTAGTGTAAAGGATAGACACTATATGAGGCAGATTATTGAGATATGCTTTCTAAAACGTCAAAGTAAGTCGGGAAAGTTTTCGCTGTACACTCTGGTTCATTAATCGTCACAGAGACATCATCCAAGGCCAAAAGAGAAAAACACATTGCCATTCTATGGTCATCGTAGGTATCTATAGCCGCGTATTTTAAAACCTTTGGAGGTGTTATCTTCAAATAGTCTTCTCCCTCTTCTACTTCTGCTCCTACTTTACGTAGTTCCGTAGCCATGGCAAAGAGTCGATCTGTTTCTTTTACTCTCCAGTTATAGATATTGCGTAACGTAGTTGTTCCGTCTACAAAAAGTGCTGTAGTCGCAATGGTCATTGCGGCATCAGGTATATGGTTAAAATCCATGTCAATAGCATTTAGTTCTTTTCTGCTCACAGAGATATAAGTATCTCCCCACTCTACCTCTGCCCCCATTTTTTCTAAGACATCTACAAATTGAATATCGCCTTGTATGCTATTTTTTCCTATGCCCGTTACTTTGACTGTTCCGCCTTTTATAGCCGCTGCAGCTAAAAAATAAGAAGCAGAACTTGCATCACCCTCTACCATAAACTCTTCTACAGCCCTGTATGTTTGTCCTGCTTTGATAGTAAATATTTCATAATCATGGTTGACTACTTTTACACCAAATTGCTCCATCATATTTAAAGTGATATCTATATAAGGCTTAGACACCAGCTCACCAATAATCGATATACTCATAGCATGATTCGCCAAAGGTGCAGCCATAAGTAAAGCGGTAAGAAACTGGCTAGAGATTGCACCATCTATCTCTACTTCACCACCTGCTAATCCATTTGCGACAATCTGAAGTGGTGGATAGCCATCATCTTCCATATAATCAATCTCTGCACCCATCTGACGAAGTGCATCAACCAAGTGTCTTATAGGTCTCTCTTTCATTCGAGGCTCACCTGTCAGCACAAAGCTACCTTGCCCCAAACACAATGCTGCACAAAGTGGACGCATGGCTGTTCCTGCATTACCTAAAAATAGTTCTTGTGGTACGTCAGAAAAAATGGGTCCAGCACTACCCACAACAATACATTCTGTTCTATCTTTAGAGAGGGTAAATTGGATGTCTAATTGTTCTAGAGCATTTAACATATGACGGGTATCGTCACTTTCTAAAAGGTTTGTAATTTTTGTTGTACCTTCAGCTAGGGCGGCTAAAAGTAACGCACGGTTGGAAAGGCTTTTCGACCCTGGAAGGTTTACCTCTCCTTCTATTTTACCTATAGGTTTTAATGTTAACGTATTCATTTTAAGCTGTAACACCACGCATTTCTTCGATTTTATCTATCACATTCTGCACTACCCAATCAGGCGTAGAAGCACCTGCCGAGATACCACATAAATCTTTGTCCTCAAACCACGAAGCGTCAAGTTCTTTACAATTTTCGATTAAATAACTATCCTCGCAATCACGCTTACAAATACTATGAAGTTGCTTAGTATTCGAAGACTGTTTACCCCCAATAACTATCATTACATCTGCCTCTTTTGCAAGATCTGCTGCAGCATCTTGATTTTCAAATGTAGCATTACAAATAGTATTAAAGACACGTATCTCTTTACGGGTTGACATAAGTGCTGTCACTATCTTTGCAAAATCCTCAGGCTTTTTAGTCGTTTGCGAAACTACGGCTACCTTACCCTTAAGTGGTAATGCTTCTAGCTCTTTAGCTTCAAGTACTATAAATGCATCATCTAAATCTTTTGCATACGATACTACCCCTTTTATCTCAGGGTGATCCGAGTCTCCAAAGATTACTATACTGTAGCCATCTTCACTCATATTTTGTACTATATTTTGAGGGGTTGTCACATAAGGACAAGTGGCATCTATGACTTTGTGGTCTTGTGCATTTAACTGTGCAAGTTCATTTTTAGGTATGCCATGTGTACGGATGACTACAGTACCATCTTTTTCAATGTCTTCCAGTTTTTCTGCAAGCCCTATGTTGAACCCATTTTTGAGTCTGTCTATCTCATCTTTATTGTGTATGAGTGGACCATATGTCACTGAGCCTTCATGCTCTTCTGCTATTTCTATGGCTCTTTTGACACCAAAACAAAATCCGTAACTCGATGCTAATTCTATTTTCATTTATATTACTCCGTAATTCAACGCTTTTTGAGCAGAGCCCAAAAAACTACGCTGTCGCTGTGACGACTTCAGCAGTCGACTCATATGACTGGTCATATTCATAACTACTACCTCAATTCTGCATTACACTGGGTTTCTAACGCACCCATTATGCTACTCATTACAGATTCTATATCTGCATCTTCAAGTGTTTTATCCATAGATTGTATGAAAAAACGAATAGTGAGAGATTTTTTATTCCCTAACTTTTCATCTTCATATATATCTACAGGATAAGAGTCTTTAAGCATACCCAAATTTAAATTGTTTAACACTTTAGCCACACTATAGTAACTCATAGACTTGTCAATCACCACAGAAAGGTCTTTATATACACCTTGGAATTTAGAAATAGGTACGGCATTAATATGTGACGGCAACAGTGCATTAAAATCGAGCTCTGCTATAAAGGTAACAGGAATTCCGTATGATTCTTGTACTGTAGGGTGAAGCTTGGAGATAAATCCACACACTTTCCCATCCACCAACACATTAGCAGATTGGTAAGGATGAAGCAAAGTATTTTCATAGGTGCATGGCTCAAGCTCAAAAGCACCCACCACTGCACCTACTTTTTGTGTAAATTCTGCAAAATCAATCATTCTTGGTTTTCCAGCATTGCGTATATTTTCACCTTCTATTTGCCCGGAAAATACAAAAGAGATGACTTCACTCTGTTCTCTTTTTGTGCCAAATATCGCCCCTATCTCAAACAAAGGGATAGATTTTTTCGTATAACTAACATTACGTTTCACTGCTGCTAGTAGATTCACTAAGATAGTACTTCTAAGTGTATTGAGCTCTTCTGCTATAGGGTTTAGAAGGTCTAAGGACTCTTGCGTCACAGAAAAACCGTACTTGTCTAAAAGAGTTTTATCTGAGAAAACATAAGAAACATTTTCATAATACCCTGCACCCACAGCACGGTTTCTAAACTCTTTTTTGGCTTTATATCTATCGGTTGTATCATTCAGGCGAGCTTTTTCAGCAAATACAAATGCTTTGGCTTCAATGTTATTAATCCCTATGATGCGTACTATCTCTTCAGCAATATCTTGAATATGTTTAACATCATGTCTAAAGAGGGGTACAACTACAGCCAAGGTATCATTGCCCATAGAATTAATAGAAAATCCTAGTTTTTGAAGAATAGTAGCAATCTTACCTGCTTCAACATCCATACCTATAATAGAAGAAATCTCTTTAGCATCTACTATCAGAGTTTCATTTTCCCTTTCAACATCTACTTTGAGAGAGCCTTCATAACAAGATATATCTGTATATTTAGCCATCAGGGAAGCCAACATGGAAAGTCCAAAACTTAACTCTGGATTTGCCCCACGTGATGTTTTATAGTACAGTTCATCTGTTTTTAATTCTGTATTAGCAACAGCTTCCACTAAAACATCAGGATTGATATAGGAAGCTTCAAATAAAAGTTCTTTTGTCTCATCACCTGCGGTGCTTTCATCTTTTTGATATACACCTACCACAGAAAGCACTTCTTCTTTAGCCCTTATCTCCATAATTCCTTTGCTATTCGCCATTGGCTGTACTGATATTTTATCTTCACCATTACGGAAAACACTACTGTCATAGGCACGTAATACAACACCCGCTGTATGTATTGCATATGCCAACAATCCTGCCAAATTCCCTTGAGCCACTACATCCACCATAGCCAAGCGAAGACTCACTAAAAAAGCGTTGTCTACTTGCGTGATAGTCGCTAGTTTATAATGTAAGTCTGCATCCATTTCACCTTCAGTACGAAGTTCAGCAACTCTAGCAATGCCCAATTTCATTTTATCTTCTGTTTTATATTCAAAAGGTTTCATCTCAATATCAAGTGCCGCAGATAAATCTCTAGCCACACCATACACAGACAAGCAGTCTCCACGGTTTGCAGTGAGCTCAAGCTCTATAATGGTATCTGCTATCTTGTCATAGCTACCCAATGCCTTACCTACAACAAGTGCACCAATACTTGCATCAAGTACCATAATCCCTTTACCCATGTCAGGAAGTCCAAGTTCAGAAGAGGCACAAACCATACCTTCAGACTCAATACCTCTAAGTTTGGCATGTTTGATGGCAAAGTCCCCAGGGAGTATTGCCCCTATGGTTGCTACCGCTACATACTCTGCATCTACTACATTGGCAGCTCCACAGACTATCTGTCTTGTGCCTGAACCAACGTCTATCTGACAGACATTGAGTTTGTCTGCATCGGGATGTTTTTCTACTGAAAGTATTTTACCTACAAGCACTTTTTCATCAATCTTAATCTCATTGATGCTATCCACTTCAAGCCCTATGCTGTTAAAGGTTTCATAAAGTTTTTCATTCGACACATTTGAAAGGTCTATAAATTCTTGTAACCAAGATCTTGTAATTATCATCTAAACTGCTCCAATAGTCTTATATCTCCTTCAAATAGAGACCTTAAATCAGGTATCTTGTGCATCAACATTGCAAAACGCTCTACGCCTAAACCAAAGGCATAACCGCTCACATCTTCATAGCCTACAGACTTAAATACATTTGGGTCAACTATCCCACAACCCAACACTTCTAGCCAACCTGTATGTGAACAGATGCGACAGCCTTTAGCTTCACAGAAGATACAAGATATATCTACTTCAGCAGAAGGCTCGGTAAACGGGAAAAATGAAGGACGAAAGCGTACCTCAACATCTCCAAACATGTACTGCAAAAAGTCAGTGAGTATTGACTTCAAATTAGCAAAACTTACTTTACCTTTTTCATCTACTACAAGACCTTCAACTTGGTGAAACATTGGTGTATGTGTCACATCAAAGTCACGTCTAAACACAGTACCAGGAGCTATCATGCGAATAGGAGGTTTTCTCTCCAGCATTGTACGTATCTGTACTGGTGAGGTGTGCGTTCTAAGCAAGCCCCCATCTTTAAAGTAAAAGGTATCTTGCATGTCACGTGCAGGGTGGTATTTAGGAAGATTTAGTGCTTCAAAGTTATGAAAATCATCTTCCACCATAGGGCCAGACTCTACCGCGAAGTTCAAAGCCACAAAGTAGTCGATGATTTTATCCATCGTCTCCATCACAGGATGTAAAGCACCTTTTTCTGCTAAGGTTCCATAGAGTGAAACATCTATTGCTTCAGATTTAAGTACCCTCTCTATCTCTTCTGTTTTCAATACTTCATAGCGTGCATCAAAAGAGCTTTGCAAGGCAGCTTTATTTTTATTCAGCCCTTCAGCAAACGCTTTTTTCTCAGGACCAGGGACATCTTTCATCTTCGCAAACTCAGCTGCTAGCACACCTTTTTTACCAAAAAGTTCTACACGTACTTTTTCTAACGTTTCAAGACTGTCAGCCTGAACAATCTTCTCTTCTAATTCTTCCATAAAACCTCTATATCACTTTAATAATTACCGTGATTTTATCCAAAAGTTACTAATACTGTGATTTATTAGATATTTTCTGTGTTATAATCAAGATATAAAACGACTCTAAAAGGATATAAATATGTGTATATTTTGTAAAATAGTCAACAAAGAAATCCCTAATAACACCGTAGCCGAAAATGAAAATTTTTTAGCCTTTCATGATCTCTACCCAAAAGCCCCTATCCATATACTTATTATTCCAAAGCAACATGTAGATTGTTTTCAAGATGTAAGTCCAGAGACTATGGCAAGCATGACTACTTTCATGCAAGAAGTTGCTACTAAAGTAGGTGTAGATGAAACAGGATATAGACTCATCACTAATAATGGTGAAGATGGAGCACAAGAGGTAAAACACTTACACTTTCATATGCTAGGAGGAGCAAAAATTCCTTGGGACCACACACATGAGGATAACAATAAGAGTTTGTAGGGGCACTCCCTACGCATCAATTTCCTGAAGCTTAAGCTCAAACCGAGCCACAATCTCTTCATCTAATTCAGAAGCAATCTCCAGCTGCTCAAACAAAGCATCTATCTCTTGTTGCACAAGTCCCACCTTTTTAGAATGTTCCATGATAGAATCATTATCTCCAGAAGCAGAAGCCTTCTCTAATGCTACATTTTTTATAGCCATATCAGCTTCAAGTTTTTCTATCTTCTCTTCACATTCTTTTATCTCTTTTGTATACTGCTTACGTTCCTCGTTTCGCTCTTTAGTCACAGCTTTACGAAGCTTTTTACGCTCTTTATAGTCCATCTTAGGCTTTTTCTTTTTAGGCTTTGTATTGCCCTCTTCCTCTTCCCAACCTATCTTTTCTAAAAAGTCTGCATACGTCCCATCAAAATACTCAGCCCCACCCTTATGAAAGATGATGAGTGCATCTGCTAGTCTATGCAAGAGCATTTCCGAGTGCGTTACCATCATGAGTGACCCTTCAAACATATCTATGGCATCTGCTAGTGCGTCTATGGACTGCATATCTAGGTGGTTGGTAGGCTCATCTAGGAAGAGTACATTTGCAGGTGTTGCTATAATCTTCCCTAACATTACCCTACTTCGTTCACCACCAGAGAGAACATCTATCTTCTTATCACCCAGCTCACCAGAAAACATCATACGCCCAGCAATGTTTCTAGCCTGAGGTATACCCACTTCTTTAGACATAGAAGCTATCTCTTCTACTATGGTAACTTTGGTATTGAGTCTCTCAATGTTTGTCTGCCCAAAGTGTGCAAAAGACGTAGAGGGGTGAAACTCTAGGCTACCTTGTTGTTCTTTCATCTCCCCAGCTATATAGTTAAGCAAAGTAGATTTACCCTTACCATTTTTACCGATAATAGCAATCCTCTTACCTTTTTCCATAGCGAAGGTAATACTCTGAAACAATGGTTCTTCAGGGTTGTACCCAAAGCCCAGCTCATTCGCACGAAAGAGTATCTTGGCAGGTGTATCTTTATAGTTAAACTTAAACGCAAGATTCGTATCTGTCGCCAAATCTTCCATCTCGTCCATCTTATCTAACTCTTTTTGCTTAGACTGTGCAAGGGCTGCCGTAGAGGCTCTAGCCTTGTTACGTGCTACAAACTCTTCTAGTTCTTTACGCTTTTTGTCTTGATTGGCTTTGGTTTTCTCATAGGTCTCATCTGCAAGCTCTAGTGTGCCGTAGTACTTGTAACTGTCCCCAGACACAAGGTGTAAAGACTTTCTCTGTACTCCCATCGTATGTGTAGACACGGCATCCATGAAGTCTCTATCGTGGGTGATGAGTATGACTTCTCCATCAAACTCACGTATAAAGGTTTTTAGCCAACGAAGAGAGATGATGTCCAAGTAGTTCGTAGGTTCATCGAGCAATAACATATTTGGCTCAGTGGCTAGTAGTTTTACAAGATTAATCCGTATTTGGTATCCACCTGAAAAACTCAAAGGGTCTTTGTCTAAATCAGCCTCGCTAAACCCTAGCCCAAAAAGCAGTTTTTCTATCTTATAAAAATTCCACTGCTCATCTTCAGATAAAACCAAGGCACACTCTTCACGTACTGTAAGTTCTGTAAACACAAGGTGTTGTTTAAGCGTTCCTATGCGGTAATTTTTAGGAATACTGATGGATCCACTGTCCACACTCTCTTCACCCAGTATCATCTTAAAAAGTGTAGATTTTCCAGAACCGTTACGTCCAACAAACCCTATCTTTTGTTGGGGTTGCATTTTAAAGTTTACGTCATTAAAAAGCGTTTGACCGCCGAAGCCTTTAGAGAGGTTAGTGAGTTGTATCATGTAGGTATTCCATAGTAAATAATTTTTGGAATTATAACGAAAATGCATTAGTCCTATATGATAAAACTATTCTAGTATAATAATACATCACATACTAAAGAGTAAAACATGAAATATAAATACTCCATATTCGCTATTCTCCTCACTACTTTATTGGGTGGGTGTAAAACAAGTGCTATAGAAAACTTGTTAGAAGGAAACCCCCAGTCTTCACACCCTCAAAAAATGACTATCTTAAAACAAGTCAATATAAATAATCTCTCCGTAATAAAAGAGGCTTCTGATTTAGCTTTTGATGATGAAACAAATATCTTATATATTATGGGTGACAAAGGAAACCTATATGTCTATGATGTTAACGTTGAGAACAATGCATTAAATTTACGATTTCAAAATCTATACCAACTATATCATCCAAGTGAATCATTTAATATAGACAGCGAAGGACTTACTACTAATGATAAGAATGAACTTATACTCTCTTTTGAAGGTAGCCCTAGGATAAGTAAGCTCTCAAAAGAAGGTAAGATAGGTCAAAATTACACCCTGCCTAAAACGTTAACTAACAAGCATAATTATGCAGAAGGAAACAAAATGCTTGAAGCTGTAGCATGGCATCAAGACTATGGTATATTAACCGCTTCTGAATTCCCGTTAAATGGTCAAGATACAACAAAACAAACTATTTATGCACTTAATGGTGATGTCTGGCACTTTAAAGCAGAATCACATAAAGACAATGCAGTCACTGCCATAGAAGTAATGGAAGATGACAATCTACTTATACTTGAACGTGCCTATAAAAAAGGTTTAATTCCTTCATTTTACATCACATTAAAAAAACTCTATCTTGATGATTGTAATGCAGAGAATGTATGTAAAACAGATATTTTATACTCTGAAAAAATGAATCTAAAAAATTATGAAGGTCTCACGAAATTAGGTCAAAACCGTTACCTCATGGTAACTGACAACCAAGATAAAATTACGACTGACTTTATTTATTTTGAAGTAAAGTAAAATACTATTTGGCTTTAAATTTCTGAATAACGTACATAATAATATCCTAAACCAATCATCTCTTTCATGGCTTCCAGAAATGATCGGAATGAATCAACATATTGATTTTTATTCCACCACAACACATCACTGCCAATAATCTTAGCCTCTAACTTATTCTCTTTATAGTGAAAAATATTTACAAGATATCGAATTCTTTTAGAATGTGGTGGGTCAGAGACAATTAAAACTCTTTTGTAATTATGTTTTAACATATACTCTTTTATTTTTTTTATTTCTGCATATGTATTTTGCAAATTTTCTAAAAAGATTATAGCCTTTGAAGGAATACCATTTTTTTCAAAAAAAGGTATTTTCCAAAACCCAATCTTATCATCATTATCTGACAAACCAATACCTGCTCCAGTAAACATAAGTTTATCTGCAAAACCATCTTTATAAAGTTCTATCCCTTTATTTAACCTTTCAATATACCCACCACCTAAACAGACAATGAGGTCTGCTTTTTGAGGTGCCTGCGTTACATCTATCTTCTTAGCAAAAATAAAAATAAAAGTACCCAACAAAAACAAAAGTATAAGAATAATTTTTAATCTCATATTATATAAACCATTAAGCTAAAAACTTCTTATCTTTTCTATTGTAAACTTTCCAAACTGCTACAACTCTCTTTAAGCCCAGCTTTACACGCCTTAAAATAAAATTCTTTAGCATTTTCTTTATTCTGTGCTCTACCAATCCCATTTTCATATATATTTCCCATGTTAAAACAAGCCAAGGCATCACCATTTGTACATGCTTTATCGAAAAAATTATGTGCTCTAGCATAATCTTCTTTTACCCCTTCCCCAGTTATAAAGAGTGTTCCTAATGTTGTACATGCTTTAGTATTGTCATTTTTACACCCTTTTTCTAACAATTGCATTGCAAGTATCCTGTTTTGCCTAACTCCTTGTCCATAAAGGTACATATTACCTAACTCTCCACATCCTTTTGTATAGTTACTTTTACAAGTATGTTTAAAAAGTTTCTCTGCTCGGCTATAATTACGTCTAACTCCTAATCCATCATTATAAAACCTACCTAAAGCATAACAAGCCTTCAGTGTATTTTTATTACTTGATTCACAACTTGCTTTATAGACTTTAAATGCTTTAGCATAGTTTTTTCGTGTCCCTATAGCTTTTTCGTACATCTTTCCTAGGTTATAGCATTCTTTAGCATCCCCTCCATCACATAGTTGCTTTACAATCTCAAATTGCGATGCATTTAAATTAACACCTTCTTGGGATACTTGTTTTTTATCAACATTTTCATTTTTTCGCTTATCTGCATACATTTTTCCTAATTCACGACACGCTACACTCTTGTTTCTTTCACACGCTTTTTTATATGCTTTTTTAGCATGATACGTATTTTTAGAAGTTCCTATGCCATCTTTATACATATTTCCCAATATATAACATGCATTTGCATCACCATTATTACACTCATCTTTATACTGAGCAAACTGATTAGGACTAGGGGGTGTCAAAACTATACCCACTCCACAACCTGTCATGATAGATACAAATACTACACTAAAAACATATTTTAAACTTTTTTCCATTTTAACTCCTAAATTATTATTTGAAAACCCATAAAAACATAACTATCTAATCATATCAAAATACAATGTAATATTCTACAATGCTTTTGAGATCCTGCTTTATTCCGACATTGTCTCAAAGCTATATTTTTAGCTCTTGCTTTATCTGGATGCCTGGCACTTGACCTTATATTTCCCCCTATTGCCTTACAATACCACACATGTGTAGAACTTCGTTTAGTAGAAGTTTTCTTAGGTTGGGTGTTTGTTTTTTTCTTTATTCTTTTTGTGATGATTCTTTTTTTCTTGATTCTTTTTTTAATAATTCTTTTTTTAATAATTCTTTTCTTGCTTATTGTTTTTGTTTTTCTTATTACTTTCTTTTTTCTGGGTTTCAAGGTTTCTTTAATACTTTTTTTTGTTTCTAAGATTATACTTGTGTTCACCTCTTGAGCAACAATTTCATTCTTTTTCATCAGATTAATGAGCATAGTCTCATTTTTATCAATCTGCATTTCATGCGTATGTATTGGGACTGTTTTTATTTCTTCTTGTACAGGTACTTCTTCTTCCTTAATATTCAACACAATCTCATGCTTCTGAGTAATTTCTGGTTTATTTAAACTATTTTCATCTATTTCTTTTTCTTTCACTATTCTTTGTTCTTCTTGTACAAGTCTTTCCTCTTTCTCTGTACTCAACCCCATCACATCATTATCAATAACTTCTTGTTTTTCTGAAATATTCTCATCACTATTTATGTCTTTTATTTTCACCGCTTCATTCAGCTCAACATATTTCTCTTCTTTAACTTTTTTACTTTCATTTTCCACTTCAAGTATCGATATATTCTCTTCACTCTTTAATACTTTTTTCGAAACTGTAGTCACTGCTAATTCATCATCATTACCAATCTTACTTAATCCTTCAAAAATGATATAAATGGAGGCAATTAACAACAAGGCATACAATAAAAAATTTCTTTTATTTTCTATAAAATTTTCTCGTTTAGTCACAGGGGTCAAATACAAGGATTTTCGAAGAGATGCTATATCTTTAAACCTCTCTTTAGGAGTAAGCATCATAGACTTATCAATCACCCATAAAAATGCAAGATCATATTTCTCTAAAAGTTCCTTTTTTTCTTCTATAGGTATGTATGGGTCATATGCAATATCCTTTTGTTTACAAGCCATACGCTCTTGTGCACTCGGAGGGCAATTACTTGTAACAAGCCTATAAAGTAAAACACCTATTGCATAGATATCACTCTGCTTACCTATATCAGAAAAATTGTTGTTTTTTATCTGTTCTGGTGCTGTATATTGTGGGGTATATGCATTACAGAATACTCTACTGTCTTCATCATTAAAAAATGTACTTGCTTCAAACCCCAATAAAAGTAAAGAACCATCTTTTTTAATAAGAATATTTTCAGGTTTAATATTTAAGTGATAAATATTTAAAGTGTGTAAATGCTCAACTGCCTGCAGTAATGGCTTTAAAATTTTATCGACTTCTGTTCTATCTAGCTGTGCTTTACCCATTCTCGATTTTATTTCCATATACCTTTGAAGAGTCATTCCCTCTTCATATGGATAGATAATATAAGATGTATTATTTTTGTTTTTTTCTACTGAGGCAATCTTAATAATATTTGTATGAGGTTTTATAGATATTTTTTCTAAGTTATTTGCTTCACCCATAAAAAATTTCTGCATATAATTAAAACGTATAAGCGATTCAATATCTAAAGGTGTATTAAGAATCATCTCATCTTTATCATTACGTGTTACATACTCATGAGGGAAGAATTCTTTTATAATATATTTTGTATTTTTATTAAGTTTTTCTACTAAATATATAAAACCAAATGTATTTTCTTGTAAAATTTTAACAATCTTATATCGCGTTAAAAGTTGAGACCCTGGTTTACGTGCAAAATGTGAATAACTCGTATTATCTATCTCTTGGTCTGCATCATAAGGAGTATTTGATTCATATATGTTAAGACAACTAAAATACGTCTTTTCACTACCAAACTTGTAATTCTTTTTCAAACTATTTCATTCCCTCATATACTTAATCTATACAGATATACATTTCTATTCGCTAACATAGCCTATTATTACTAAAGTTAAATACTATATCCCCATTAGTACATTAGTACATTAGTATATCCATTTAAAATTACTAAATCCTTATGGAACATCAAATTACCTTATAAAAAACAAACACTTATCTAAACTTAAGCACAAACCATGTAAAACTTCCCTATGACACTTAATAACCTTAACTTTCAAAACACCTATCTTAATCTTGATGATGAATTTTACACTATTGGTAAAACTACCCCTCTTGATGATGTTTACTTCATCAGTTTTAATCCAAATGCCGCCAGTCTCATAGATTTAGATACCAACACTGCCAATGATCCACGTTTTGTAGAACTTCTCAATGGCACTTATATTCCTAAAGGTGTACGTCCCTTTTCTATGTGCTACGCGGGACATCAGTTTAGCCATTATGCCTCACGTTTGGGCGATGGAAGAGCCCATAATTTAGGAAGTATTAATGGTTGGAACTTGCAGACTAAAGGAAGTGGAGAAACACTCTACTCACGCACAGCAGACGGACATGCTGCCTTACCCTCTTCCATACGAGAGTACCTTATGAGCGAGGCCATGTACCACCTTGGCATTCCAACTACGCGTGCACTTGGCATCATAGGTTCAAAAACAAAACTCCTACGTAACAACATCGAAACTGCTGCCATTGTCATGAGGATGTCACCTTCTTGGGTACGTTTTGGTACCTTTGAGTATTTTTATTATCTTAAAGAGTATGACAAATTAAAAGACTTAGCAGACTATGTTATAGCAGAGTCTTACCCACACTTACAAAATCAAGAAGACCATTATTTTAAATTCTTTGAAGAGGTACTAGAACGTACTGCCCTACTCATAGCCAAGTGGCAAGCCATAGGCTTTTGTCATGGCGTGATGAACACAGACAACATGTCTATAGCAGGACTCACCATAGACTATGGTCCTTATGCTATGCTAGACGACTTTAAGTTCGGGTTTGTATGTAACAGCACAGACAAAGCTGGTCGCTATGCTTATGGAGAGCAGCCTAACATCGCCTACTGGAACCTCACCATGTTAGCAAAAGCTCTCTCCCCTCTCATAGACCAAGAACGTATGGAGAAAAAGTTAAAAGAGTATGGTGACACAATATACCCTAACACTTATATCAATGTCATGTGTGAAAAACTAGGTTTAGAGCTTAGACTCAGTGAAGACCAACAACTCATTACCTCTCTGATTGGCTCACTACAAGATGCATACATTGACCACACACAATTTTTCAGAGCCCTAAGCCGTTATAATGGTGAACGAATGCCTATTTACGAACTAGCCATGAACCCAGTCCCTTTCGACACATGGCTTGACCTCTACGATGCACGTTTAACTAAAGAGTCTCGTACCCAAGCTAAACGTCAAGAAGCCATGCTTCAAACAAACCCAAAATACGTTTTAAAAAACTATATGTTAGACCAAGCCGTAACACTAGCTAAGCGTGGTGATTTTTCTATGGTTGAAACATTACTATACATTGCACAACAGCCCTACGATGAGTTAGCAGAATTTGAAAAGTTTGCAGAAGAAACACCCGAAGAGCATAAAAATATTACACTTTCATGTTCTTCATAAAGTACAGTGATGTCTAAAGCAAACACCCAACTCATTTTTGTCATAGACCCTATGTGCTCATGGTGTTGGGGCTTTCATCCTGTCATAGAAAAACTCCATGCAGAATATAGTCATCGTTATACATGTAGTATCGTGGTGGGTGGCTTACGAACTTCAGGACAGATGGAGTGGAACGAACAAAGCAAAGCCTATCTCAAACAAAATTGGGATGCCGTGCACAAAGCAACAGGTCAAGCCTTTAACCCAAAACTGCTCAACCTTGCACACTTTGACTACAACACCTACCCAGCATGTAGAGCCATCGTCACAGTAAGAGAATTATGGGGAGAATCTGCTGCATTTGAGTATCTTGAAGCTATACAGTCAGCCTTTTATACTGAGAGTATAGACATTAGCTCTATAGACATCCTTACTTCTTATGTGAATCAAGACAAAAAAACTTTCACTTCTTTCTACGCAAGTGAACGGGCAGAACTACTCCTGCAACATGATTTCTCAAAAGCACGCTCCATGGGTGCAAATGCTTTTCCTTCCACAGTCAAGATAGATAAAGAAGGACTAATTACATGCCACAGTGGTTTCAAATCTCTAGAAGAAATTCGAAAAATATTCTAATTTTGGTCTAATCCGTGGTAGTTGTAATGCACTTTTCTAAGGTGGTCTGGCTTCATTCCCATAAGCTTCATTTCTG
>Ga0256839_1003238_pt1 | contig 17012 bp, 18 predicted proteins | sample 354166metaG_FD_185968 | JGI IMG/M metagenome (GOLD analysis project Ga0256839, IMG submission 185968) | Hydrothermal vent microbial communities from Mid Atlantic Ridge, Atlantic Ocean - 354-166 | ecosystem: Environmental > Aquatic > Marine > Hydrothermal vents | place: Atlantic Ocean: Mid... | reverse complement strand
CCTGCCGGTTCTGCTCCTGGTTCTGCTCCTGGTTCTGCTCCTGGTTCCCCCCCTGATTCCGCTCCCCGTTCCACTTCCCCCCGGTCGCCGGGCGCGCCTGCGCGGTGGGCTCCCGGCGCGCTCCGGCTTCCGACCGGGGCATCCCAGAGCGTCCCACGCCCATGTCGTTCGCGCCTCCCCGGCTGCCCCGCCCTCGTCTGGTCGCTTCGGCCCGCATCCTAGCACGGATCGGAGGGTTATCCCCCCGGGTGCTCAGGGCGGCACCCGGGACCGCTGCGCGAACCGGCCAGCCGGCATCCCCACCGACCGGTCGCCGGCGCCGGTCGGGTCGGTGAAGGCCCCGGGGCGGAAGACGCTCGCAGGCTTGCAGGGCGCGGGGCCGGGTGCGAAGCTGCCTGTCGCCGCCCGGGGGCCCGGGGAGATGGCCCCGCGGGAAGGGACCCGCCGGGCGGTGGAACCGGACCCGGACGGTCCGCGCGGGGGGCAGGGTGGACTGGTTCGATTGGTCGGATTCCCGCTTCTGGCTCCTGCTCGGCCTCGCCGGGCAGGTGGCCTTCGCGTCGCGGTTCCTGCTTCAGTGGGTGGCCTCGGAGGTGGCCGGGGAGAGCCGGGTCCCCAAGTCCTTCTGGTACCTGAGCATCGCCGGCTCCCTGGCCCTGCTGGCCTACGCGGTGCACCGCCGGGACCCGATCTTCACCCTGGCCTACCTGCCCAATACCTTCGTCTACCTGCGGAACCTGATGCTGATCCGGCGCAAGGAGCGCGAGGAGGCCACGGCCCGCCCGGCCACGCTGGGAGCCGAGGCGGCCCGCGCCGGGGGCTGAGCCGGCCCCGGCTCCCGCCCCGCCGGAAGGGGCGACCGTGAAGATCCTCTACGTCGAAGACGATCCCACGGCCCGGGAGTACATCCACAAGGGCCTCGTCGAGCAGGGCTTCGTGGTGGACGTGGCCCCGGACGGCCGGGCCGGCTTCGAGCGGGCCCTCACCGGGGCCTACGACCTCGTGATCCTCGACGTGATGCTCCCGGAGATCGGGGGCTTCGACCTGCTGCGGGAACTCCGAAAGCGGCGCATCGATACGCCGGTCCTTTTCCTGTCTGCCCGGGGCGAGGTGGGCGACCGCATCGAAGGGCTCAACCTCGGGGCCGACGACTACCTGGTCAAGCCCTTCGCCTTCGCCGAGCTCACCGCGCGGATCCGGGCCATCGCCCGTCGCCGACTCGGCGAGCCCGCGGACGGCCGCCTCGAGGTGGCGGACCTCGTGCTCGACGTGAGCCGCCATGCCGTCGAGCGCGGGGGCCACGCCATCGACCTCACCCCGAAGGAGTTCGCCCTTCTCGAGTACCTGATGCGCAACGCCGGGCACGTCCTCTCCCGCACCATGATCACCGAGAAGGTGTGGGGCTACGGCTTCGACACCTATTCGAACCTGATCGACGTGCACATCAACCACCTGCGCAAGAAGGTCGACCGCGATTTCGAGCCCAAGCTGATCCATACGGTCAAGGGCGTGGGCTATGTGCTCGAGGATCGAAGCGCGGCTGCCGAGGGCTGAGGGTGGCCCCGCGACGACCGTCGATCCGGGTCCAGTGGACGCTGCGCTACGGCGCGGCGATGCTGGTCACGCTCTCGCTTTTCATGGCCTACGCCTACGACCGGGTCGAGAGGCGGATCTACCGGCAGGCCCGCCTGCTGCTCTCGGAGCAGAGCCGGGCGATCGTGGACGAGATTCGCCGCCACCCGGGGGATCGAGACGCGGTGGCGGACTACGTGGCCCGGCGTGTCCGCGGCTCCGATCCCGAGCTCGACCTCTCCGTGGCCCTCTTCGACGAGTCGGGGCGCCCGGGTCGCACCTGGGGAATCTTTGCGCGCCGGTCGGTCCCGCTGCTCGCCTCCGTGGCGGAGGGGCGCCGTGCCAGCGACCACGATCGGGTGGACGTGGGGGCGGACGGACCCTACCTGGTGCGGGCTATGCGAGTCCCTGGCGGATTCGTCCAGGTGGGAATCTCGTCGGCGCGTTTCGCCGGCTCCGCCGGTCACATCCGCGACGTCTTCCTCCTCGCCTTGCCCATCGTGGTCGCGCTCACGGCGGTCATGGGCTGGTGGCTCGCCCGGGGAAGCCTCCGACCCATCCGCGAGATCACCGAGAAGGCCCGAGCCATCGGCACGAGCAACCTGCAGGAGCGGCTGCCCACGACCAGCTCGGGCGACGAGCTCGATCGGCTCTCCGAAACCCTGAACGAGATGATCGGCCGGATCGAAGCCGGCGTCGCGAGCCTCCGGCGCTTCAGTGCCGACGCCGCCCACCAGCTCCGCACGCCACTCGCGGCGCTGCGCGCCCAGATCGAGATCACCCTCGAGAAGGAGCGCCCGGCCGGTGAGTACCGCGGGGTTCTCGAGGAGCTCGGGATGCAGGTGGAGCACCTCGCGGAGTCGGTCAACGCCATGCTGCGGCTGGCGCAGTCCGAAGCGGGGCTGCCCCCGGACCGGCGCCGGGTGGTGGACCTCCCGGAGCTTCTCGAGACGGTGGCGGAGTTCTTCCAGCCGGTCGCCTCGGAGCGGGAGGTGGCGCTCGAGGTGCGGGGTCCGCGGGAGGTCCGGGTGCAGGGGGACGCCAGCTGGCTCCACCAGCTCTTCGCCAATCTGGTCCACAACGCCCTCAAATACACCCCACGCCTCGGACAGGTCGAGATCGAGATCGATGCCGACGGGGAGCACGCGTGGGTGCGGGTCTCCGACACCGGCCCGGGGATCCCGCCCGAGGAGATGGAGCACATCTTCGAGCGCTTCCACCGGGCGGACGGCCGCGAGGCGGAGCCGGGCAGTGGCCTCGGCCTGACCATCGCACGGGAGATCGCGCGGGCCCACCGCGGCGAGATCCAGGCGGCAAGCACCCCCGGGCAGGGGGCGACCTTCACGGTGCGGCTGCCCCGCTGGCAGGGCGACGCCGCCTGAGGCGTCGCGGGCCTTCAGCCCGGTGCGGGCGTGCTCGGCGCGGTCTCCGTCCCGAGCTGCTCCCGGCAGGCCCGTTCGATGCGGGCGGCACGGCGCCTGAGCATGTCCCACTGTTCGGGGTGCGTGATCACGTACAGCCAGCCGCGCTCGATGGCTTCGACCACCCGAGCGGCGACATCGTCGGGGGTCAGGACCACCGTGGGGCGGATCGCTGGCGCGTCACCGGGATCGGGCTCGGCGCCCCGCAACTCCGGGTGCAGCTTCCGGGTGTTCTCGCCGATGCGGGTCTCCACCAGGCCCGGGCAGAGGACCGAGACCCCGATGCCGTGGGGCGCGAGCTCCAGGTGGAGGGCTTCGGAGAGCCCCACCACCCCGAACTTGCTGGTGCAGTAGATCCCCAGCATCGCCATCCCCACCAGACCGGCCATGGACGCGGTGTTGACCACGTGGCCGCCCTCGCCCTGCTCGATCATCCGCGGGACGAAGGCCTGGACTCCGTGGACCACGCCGAGGAGATTCACGCCCAGGGTGAAGTCCCAGTCCGCGTCGCTCGCGCGGACGATGGGGCCGAAGGTGGCGACCCCGGCGTTGTTGCACAGCAGGTGCACCGCCCCGCACTCCGCGAAGGCGCGATCGGCGAGGGCCCGCACCGCTGCGCGGTCCCGGACGTCGGTGGGGACGGTGAGCACCCGGGCGCCCGCCGCGGCGAGCTCGTCCGACGTGGCCGCGAGGGCCTCCTCATCGATGTCCGCGAGCACGAGCCGGGCCCCGCGGGCCGCGAAGGCCCGGGCGAGGCCGGCACCGATCCCGCTGCCGCCGCCGGTGATCACCGCGACCCGCTCCCGGAAGGGATCCACCACCGCGCCTCCTCCTCACCCGGCCCCGCTTCCGCCGCGGGGGCGGCGGGAGCTTGCCCCGGCTCCTCGGCCGGCACAAGGACCGGCGCCGGGCGATGCGCGGTATCTTCGCGCGGATCCGTGCCGCACCGCGATTCGCGGCGGGGACCCGGGTAGCGGCCCGGGTCGAGGGGAGGATGCCATGCGGACCCAGGCAGGACGGGTCGGGTGGACCGGGGTGCCCCGACGGCGGGCTGCCGCACGGGCGGGGCTCGCACCGCTGCTCGCGCTCGTCGCCGCCCTCGCGTGCGGGGGAGGCGACGAGGCCGCGGGGCCGCCGCCGGAGGCGGCCTCCTCCGAGCCCGGGGCGCGCCTCGGCGAGGGCGGGCGCATCGAGTTTCGCGGGGAGCAGGGAGAGGTCTTCACCATGGATCTCGAGAGGCCGGTGGAGCTCCCTGCGGACTACCCCGACGATGTCCCCCGCTTTCCGGGGGCCACCCCGGTCATGGCCAACAGCGCGCCCGGGGAGGGGAACCTCGTGGTGATGTTCGAGGCCGACACGCCCGCCGACGAGGTCTTCTCCTTCTACCGCCAGGGCTTCGCGGATTCGGGCTGGAAGATCGCGCGAGAGGTCCAGGTGGCGGGCCAGCACATCCTTCTCGCGCGCAAGGAGGGGCGCGAGGCGAACCTGATCGTGGGCGGCCACGGCGAGAAGTCCCAGATCGCCCTCAAGCTGGCGCGCGCCGCGGGTCCGGGTGGTTGACCGGGCCGCGTGCTCCGAGGTGCGGGCTCGCGGACGCTGTTCGGGCGCCGCTCGCGTTTCGGGTTTCGAGGCCGGAGCTCAGGCGAAGGCGTCGAAGAGCGAGCCGAGCATCTCGCGCTCGGCGGCGACCACCCCGGAGGAGGCTCGGGCCTGCACGGAGGCGAGCTCCATCGAGACGAGCTCACGCGCGATCTCCACCGCGGCCGGCTCCGAGGTGCGCACCACCCGCGCGCGGCTTCCACCCCCGGGCGCGGTCTCCTGCACCGCGCGGACGGGGCGGAACTCGGGGGTGTTGAGGTTGGCGAGGTTGTGGGCGGCCGCAGCGACGCCCACGTGGGCCGAGCGGATCCCGGTGATGGCGATCTTGGAGGCCTGCACGGATCGGGCTCCCCGGTGAACCCTCCCCGAGGAATCCATCGGCCGATCGGTGCGGCGACTCGAGCCTCCCCGTCCTCCCGGCGCGCAGGCCGCGGGCGGGAGGCCGGCGGCCTGCGCGCAGACCGGCCGCAGGGGCGATCCCCGGGCGGGCTGCGGCGGTCCCGCGGTGGCCTCGGGGAAGCGCCGCCGCCGTGCGGACGGCCCCGACTCAGACAAACCAGCGGAGGCCCGCGAGCCCGAAGCCCATCCCGGCCACGAGGAGCACCGCCGCAGCGGCCGCGCGCGGTGCGTCGCTCGAGAGGGCCCGCAGGCGCCCCACCAGGCCGCCCCCGAAGGCGCCCGCCGCGAACACCAGGGCCGTGTAGCCGAGCGCGAAGCCGCCGAGGGTGGCGGCGCCGAGGCCGGGCACGCCGGTCGCCGTCGCGGCGGCGAGCAGGCCCGCGAGCAGCGGGCTCGCGCACGGCGTGGTCACGAGGGCGAAGGCGGCCCCCGCAAGGGTCGGTCCCAGCCGTCGGCCGGCCCCGGGCGCGCGTCCGGCCAGGGGCAGCGGTGCCGCCTCGGCAGCGGCGAGGCCGAGGTAGACGAGGACGAGCCCGGCGCCGAGGAGCACGGGGCCGCGCTGTTCGACCAGCAGCCAGCCGGCCACGTCGCCGATGAGGCCGAGCGCCGTGAGCGCAAGGGCCGTGCCGAGGACGAAGCGGGCCGAGAGCGCGACTGCGCGCGGGCCGGAAGCCCCGGCGGCGCCGATGGCGGCCACGTTCAGCGGGACCAGGGGCAGGACGCAGGGCGACACGCTCGCCACGAGCCCTGCGGCGACGCCGAGCAGCGGAAGCAGGACCGCGGCGCCTGCCGGGACCGCCTCCAGGGGCAGGGCGCGGCCGAGCCAGAACTCGAGCCCGGCGAGACGGGCCGCGATCCCGCTCCACGCGGGGGCGAGGAGCAGCGCGCCGGCGGCACCGGCGAGAAGCGTTCCGAGAAAGGCCGGGTGGCGGAAGAGGGGGCGGCCGGGTGCGAGTTCGCCCGGCTCCGCGACCGCGCTCACGAGCGCTCCTCCTCCTGCGGCGTGGCCCGCGCCGCTGCGCGGGCGATGGCCGCGCGGTAGCGGTCGAGGTCGGTCTCGCCGCGGAAGACCTCCACGGGCTCGCCGCGCGGGTCGAGGACCGCCACGGTTCCGGTTCGAGAGCGGAACGCCTCGAAGACCTCGAGGAGGCCCAGGCGCTCGGCCTCATGGCGCGAGGAGGCCAGTGACGCGCGGTTGCTCACGTCGAAGCGCACGAAGCGGACGAGCCCGCGGTGCTCGCGTTCGAGGGTCTCCAGGACCGGTTCGACCAGGGCGCAGGTGCCGCACCAGTCGGCGTGGAACTCGATCACGGTGGGGCGCTCGGCGCCGGCGCCCAGGGCGGGCGCGGCCGCGAACGCGGCCAGCAGGGTGATCGCGGCGGCCGCCCGGGCGGACGGGCGGCGTCCGCAGCGGGCGGGCGCGGCGACGGAAGGCGGAAAAGGGGGTCGGACCATGGCTCGCTCCTTCTCTTTGCGTCGGGGGCCGGGCGCCCCCGGCCTCCTGGCTCCGCGGGCGGGCCTCCCCTGCCCGCTGCGCGGCCCCCGTGCCCCGGGACGTACGGACCCGGTGGGGGCTGGTTACAGGCCCCCCGGTCCGGGCGGTCTCCACGAGAGCCCGCGAGCGCCCGGGCTGCGCGGGATCCGCGGGTCGGCGGCGGTCGCGGAGGACCTGCGCTAGAGCAGCAGCCCCGCGACGCAACCCGTCATGAGGGTTGCGAGCGTGCCGGAGAGGATGGAGCGGAGACCGAGCCTCGCGATGTCCGGCCGCCGGCCGGGGGCCATGCCGCCGAGGCCGCCGAGGAGGATCGCCAGCGAGCCGAAGTTCGCGAAGCCACAGAGCGCGTAGGAGGCGATCACGGCCGAGCGCTGCGCCACCGCGCCCTCGCGGAGCAGCTCGGCGAGCTCCTGGTAGGCGAGAAACTCGTTGAAGGCCGTCTTGACGCCGAGCACCGGGGCGATGCGAAGCGCGTCGTCCAGGGGGACGCCCATCAGAAGGGTGAGCGGCACGAAGGGCAGGCCCAGGAGCCACTCGAGGGTGAGCTCGGGTTTCCCGACGAAGGCTCCCACGGCCCCGAGGCCGTCGTTCAGCAGGTGGACGAGGGCCACGAAGGCGATCAGCAGGGCCCCGATCATCGCGGCGAGCTGCGCGCCGTCGAGGGCGCCCCGGCTCGCGGCATCGATGAGGTTCACGGAGCTCCGCTCCACCGCGGCATGGCCTGCGCCGGCGGTCCGCGGCACCCCCTCCTCGGGGACCATGATCTTGGCCAGCAGGATCGCAGCGGGTGCCGACAGCAGGCTGGCCGTGACGAGGTGTCCGGCGAAGTCGCCGCCGCCGAGGATCTGCACGTAGGCGAGCAGCACGGAGCCCGCGATGGTGGCCATGCCGGTGCTCATCACCGAGAAGAGCTCGGAGCGGGTCATGTCCGGGATGTAGGGGCGGACGAGCAGGGGCGCTTCGGTCATGCCCACGAAGATGTTGGCCACTGCCGCGAGGCTCTCGGCGCCGGAGATGCCGAGACTGCGGCTCATGGCCCGGGCGAGGAGCTCCACCACGCGCTGCACCACGCCGAGGTGGTAGAGAACCGCGAAGAGGCTCCCCATGAAGATCAGGATGGGCAGGACGTCGATCACGAAGGAGAATCCGGTCTCCCGCAGCGCTCCGAAGACGAAGTCGGTGCCGGCCCGGGTGTAGGCGAGGAGGGCCGCGACGAGCTCGCTCACGCCGACGAAGAAGGTGCGCCCCGGCGCGCTCCGGAGCAGAAAGGCTCCGAGGGCGAGCTGGAGGCCGAGGCCCGCGAGCACGGTGCGCCACGGGAAGCGACGCCGGTTCGAGGAGCAGAGCCAGGCGAGCGCCACCATGCAGACGAGCCCGAGGGCGGCGATGGCGCGCTCCCCGACGCCGCTCATTGCGGCTCCCGGGGGAAGAGGAGGGCGAGGTCGCGCACCGCCTGCAGGGGCGCGGCGCTCCCGGCCACCGCCGAGATCACCGCCACCCCGGCCGCGCCCGCCTCCCGCACCGCACGGGCCCGCTCCGCGGTGATGCCGCCGATGGCGATCACCGGGCGCGGGGCCACGGCCCGAACCACCGCCGCGAGGGCTTCGAGGCCGCGGGCGGGCTCGGCGTCGGCCTTGGTCGAGGTGGCGAAGACCGGGCCGAAGGCGATGTATCGGGCCCCCTCTTCGACCGCCCGCCGGGCCTGTGCGAGGTCATGGGTGGAGCGGCCCACCGCCAGGCGTTCCCGGGCGTCCGGGGGAATCCGGCTCGGGGCCAGATCGCTCTGGCCGAGGTGGACGCCGTCGGCTTCGGCGAGCAGCGCGAGATCGAAGCGATCGTTCACCACGAGCGCGACGCCTGCGCGCGTTGCCTTCTTCCGGAGGTCCCGGGCCAACACGAGGCGGGACCGGTCGGAGCCGTGCTTGGCCCGGACCTGGATCACCGCCGCCCCGCCGCGCAGGGCGGCCTCTGCCTGGGCGCCGGGGGGGTGGGGCCAGCGCGGGTCGTCGTCCACGAGCACGTGGACCCCCCGGAATCCGGCGGAGGGGCGGGGCCTCACCCGGGCCCCGTTGGCGCGAGCCCGAGCTCCGCGATCTTCTTGCGCAGCGTGTTGCGGTTGATGCCGAGCAGCGCCGCGGCCCGGAGCTGGTTGCCGCGGGTTCGCTCGAGGGCCGCCTCGATCACCCGGCGCTCGACCCGGGTCACGAGCTCCCGCAGGGCCTCGCCGGGCCGCTCGCCGAGCGCCCGCTCGGCCTCCGCCGCGAGCGCAGCGTCGAAGTCGTCCGTCCCGCCGCCCTCGCCCCCGTCCAGGAAGGCGAAGTCCTCGGGCGCGAGGACCTCGCCGGTGGCGAGGACCAGCGCCCGCTTGATCGCGTTCTCGAGCTCGCGGACGTTTCCCGGCCACGGGTGTGCCTCGAGCCGGGCCAGGGTGGCGGGGGCGAGGTGGCGGGCGGAGGAGCCGAGCTCCGCCGCGTAGCGCTCCACGAAATGCCGGGCGAGGACCTCGACGTCCTCGGGCCGCTCCCGCAGCGGCGGAATGTGGAGGGGGACGACCCGCAGGCGGTAGAGGAGGTCCTCCCGGAAGCGGCCCGCGGCGACCTCGGCCGCGAGGTCGCGGTGGGTGGCGGCGAGCACCCGGACGTCGGTGGCCACGGCGCTGCGCCCGCCCACCGGCGTGATCTCGCCACTCTGCAGCACACGCAGGAGCTTGGCCTGCAGCTCGATGGGCATGTCGCCGATCTCGTCCAGGAAGAGGGTGCCTCCCGAGGCTTCGCGGAAGCGGCCCGCCCGCGCCTCCACCGCCCCCGTGAAGGCCCCGCGCTCGTGGCCGAAAAGCTCGCTTTCCAGGAGCTCGCGCGGGATGGCGGCGGCGTTCACGGCCACGAAGGGGCCGCCGGCCCGAGGCCCCGAGGCGTGGATGGCGCGGGCGACGATCTCCTTTCCCGTTCCGCTCTCGCCCGTGATCAGAACCGGCACGGAGCTTCCGGCCAGCCGGCCCACCGTCTTGAACACCTCGAGCATGGCGGGGCTCCGTCCCACCATCGGCCCCGCGCTCGGCCGGCCGAGGGCCGCGCCCGCCCGGAGCTCGCGGAGCTCGACTTCGAGCGCCCGGGCCCGCGCCGCCTTCTCGGCGAGGGCCTGGATCTCCGCGACCCGGAAGGGCTTCACCAGATAGTCGAGGGCTCCGCGCTTCATCGCCTCGACGGCGTTGTCGAAGGTGTTCTCCGCGGTGATGATGACCACGGCGGTATCGCGCCAGCGTTCCCGGATCCGGTCGAGCAGATCCAGCCCGCTCGTGCCCGGCATCCGGATGTCGAGGACCGCGAGGTCGAAGGGGTGGTGCGCGGACGCCTCGAGGGCGTGGAGGGCAGCCTCGCCGGACTCGGCCTCGCGCACCTCGTGGCCGAGTTCCTCGAGCGCCTCGCGCAGCACGAAGCGGATGGAGCGCTCGTCGTCCGCGACCAGCACGCGCATGGGAGTCACTCCCGGTTCCGGAGCGGAAGCTCCACGGTGATCACCGCGCCCTCGCCCGGCCGCCCCCCGATGCGGAGCAGGCCGCCGTGGCGCGTGACCCAGTACTGCGCGATGGCGAGCCCGAGGCCCGTCCCCTCGGGCCTGCCGGTGACGAAGGGCAGCAGCACCTGCTCCCGGCGCCCGGGTTCGATGCCCGGCCCCTGGTCCCGGAACTCCACGAGGACCGCGGGAAGGCTCTGCCCCGCGAGGGACAGGTGCCGGTCGAAGGCCACGCGGGTCACCACGGTGAGCACCCCCGGCTTCTCCCGCATGGCCTCGAGGGCATTGCGCGCCAGGTTCAGGAAGACCTGCTCCAGCCGCCCCGCGTCGGCCAGGAACTCGGGGATCGAGGGGTCGAAGCGGCGCTCCACGGAGGAGCCGGCGAGCGTCGGATCGAGGAGCACGAGCTCGATCACGCGGTCGAGCACCCGGTGCAGGTTGGTCCGGGCGAAGACGGGCGCGTCCCCGCGCCCGAAGACGGTGATCTGGTCCAGCAGTCCCGCGATCCGATCGACCTCGTGCACGATGAGCTCCGCGGCCTCGCGGGTCCGCGGGTCGCCGGCGCGGCGGGCGAGAAGCTCACCGGCGCCGCGGATGCCGCCGAGGGGATTTTTCACCTCGTGGGCGATGCCGCTCGCGATCCGCCCGAAGGCCACGAGCCGATCCCGCTCGCGGTCGCGCTCGGCGAGGCCCTGGCGCAGGCTCCGGTCCGAGAGCAGCAGCACACAGCCCTCCACCGCCCCGGCGTCGTCGAAGAGCGGCGAGGCGGAGACGTCGATCCGACCCGCGGCCTCGCCGGCGGGGCCCGCCGGCCCGGTGGGGAGCGGCAGATCGCTGGCCGCGGCGGAGCGCCCGCTCCGAAGGACGCGGCGCGCGAGCTCCTCCGCCGGGTGTGGCCCGCCGAGGATCTCGGGGAGCGAGCGCCCCCGGGCCGCCTCCGCCGAGAGCCCGAGGATCCGGCACGCGGCCGCGTTCAGGGTTTCCACCCGACCCGCTCCGTCGATCACCAGCACGCCGTCGAGGAGGGCTTCGAGCACCCGGTCCCCGTTGGCGCCCACCCCTAGGCGGCCTCCCGGGAGGGGCTGCGGCGGGGATCGAAAAAGTCGCAACTCAACCGGAGGATCTCGCCGAGGTCGTCGCTCTCGTTGACCCGCGTGCGGAAGAGCGCCGCACCCGAAAGGCCCCGTGAGTAGGCGGCGAGGTATTTCTTCAGGTTCCGGGCGAGCTGGAGGTCGTCCGGGAAGCTCCGCCGCATGAGCCCGATGTGGCGCTCGAGGACGCGGAATCGCTCCTCGGCCGTGGGTTCGGGAAGCTCCCCCCCGCGTGCCCGCTCGAGGATGGCGCGGAAGATCCACGGATTGCCGGTGGCGCCCCGGCCGATCATCACACCCGCGGCCCCGGTCTCCCGCAGCAGGTCGAAGGCGTGCTGCGGCTCGGTGACGTCTCCGTTCGCGAGCACCGGGATCTCCGGCACGGCCTCGACCACCCGGCGGATGATCTCCCGGTCCGGGCTGCCGCGGTAGAACTGCGACCGGGTCCGGCCGTGGACCGTGACGAGCTCGGCGCCCTCGGCGGCAGCGATCCGGGCGATCTCCGGCGCGTTGCGGGAGCGCTCGTCCCAGCCGGCCCGCATCTTCACGGAGAGCGTCCCGTGAAACGACCCCCGCATGGCGCGGATCACGGCGGCGGCGCGCAGCGGCTCGCGCATGAGCGCCGAGCCAGCGCCGTTGCGGATGAACTTGGGCACGGGGCAGCCCATGTTGAGGTCGATCCAGGCGGCGCCCTCGTCCGCGAGCATCGCGCAGGCCCGGCCGAGCACCTCCGGCTCGGCGCCGAAGAGCTGGAAGGCGACCGGCTCCTCCCGGGGGGAGGTCTCCAGCAGCCGCCGGCTCTTGTGGCCGCCGAGGACCAGGCCCTTGGCGCTCACGGTCTCGGTGAACCCCATGGCCGCCCCGAACTCCCGGGAGAGCAGGCGCATCGGCAGGTTGCTCACGCCCGCCATGGGCGCGAGGACCAGGTTGTTCGGGAGCCGATGGCGCCGAAGCGCGATGGGGCGGATCAGGCTGGCGTCGGGCCGTTCCACGTCCCTCTCCGGCGTGCTCCCGCCCGGTTCGGGCGGGCCTGGCGGGGGCCGGGCGGCGCCGGGGCGGCATCCGGGCACCGGCTGGAGAGCCCAAGCTTACAGGTCACCCGCGGGGCGGTCGAGGCGCGGTGGGATGGGGCCGGACCGTGCCCCCGGACCCGGGTAAGGTTCCGGCATGTCGGCCTCCCCGCCGTCCGGTTCCGACGCGGTGCCCTCGGGCATCGATCTCGCCCGCGCCTGGCGTCTCGTCCTCGAGGCGACGCGTGTGCTGCCCGCCGAGGTGGTCTCGATCCGCGAAGCCCTCGGCCGTGTGCTCGCGGAGCCGGTGGTCGCGGGCCGTACCCTCCCTCCCGCCAACGCCTCCGCCATGGACGGCTACGCGGTCCGGTCGACCGACGTGGCCGGCGACGGGCCGGTCGAGCTCGCCGTCGCCTTCGAGGTGGCGGCCGGCGGGAGTGCGCCGCGGCCGCTCGGCCGCGGCGAGGCGGCGCGCATCTTCACGGGGGCTCCGCTCCCCGAGGGCGCCGACGCCGTGGTGCGTCAGGAGGATGCGGTGCGCGTCGGTGACCGGGTGCGGGTGGAGGGACCGGTGCCTCCGGGCCGGGACGTGCGCCCCGCCGGGGAGGACGTGAAGGAGGGGGATCGCGTTCTCGATCCGGGCACCCGCCTGCTCCCGGCGCACGTGGGCTTCCTCGCCTCCCTCGGGCGCACCCTGGTGTCGGTGCGTCGACGACCCCGGGTGGCCATCGTCTCCGGCGGGGACGAGCTGGTGGAGCCGGACGGCGACGTGTCCGGCGGGCGCATCGCCTCCTCCAACTCCTATTCGCTCCACGCCCAGTGCCTCGAGGTGGGGGCCGAGCCCAGCTACCTGGGGATCGCCCGCGACACACCCGAGGAGCTCGAGGCCCGGCTCGCGGACGGTCTCGCCGCGGACGTGCTGGTGAGCTCGGCGGGTGTGTCGGTGGGCGACCGCGACTTCGTCCGCCCCGTGCTCGAGAAGCTCGGATGCCGGATCTGCTTCCACGGGGTGAAACTCAAGCCGGGCTACCCGGTGGTCTTCGGACGGCTTCCCCCGCCGGGGCCGCTGGTCTTCGGCCTGCCCGGCAATCCGGTTTCGGCCATGGTGACCTTCGAATGCCTGGTGCGGCCGGCACTGCTCCGGATGCAGGGGGTGAGCCGCTGCTTCCGGCCGGTGGTGCGCGCCGAGCTCAGCCACGATCTCGAGAAGCGCGCCGGGCGGCTCCACCTGGTGCGGGTCCAGCTCGACCGGGGAGCGTCCGGGATTCTCGCGACGGCGACCGGCAACCAGTCCTCCGGGGTCCTGCGCTCGATGACCCTCGCCCAGGGGCTGCTGCTGGTACCGGCCGAGGTGACCCGCATCCGCAAGGGAGAGCAGGCCCTGGTCTGGGTGATCGATCCGGATTTCCTGGCCGAGACGGGCCCGGCGGCGTGAGCCGCCGCGCCGGTGATGCCCGAAGGGCGGGGAGCGGGCCGGCGGGGGATCCGGCGGGCCCGCAGGACGGATACCTCGCCGATCTGACCGCGGCGGTGCTGCTCGGTGGCGGGTCCACCCGGATGGGTCGGGACAAGGCCTGGCTCGAGCTCGGGGGCGAGCCACTGGCCACGCGGCTTGCGCGGAGGCTCCGCCCGCTCTGCGCGGAGGTCCTCCTCGTCGGGGGGCAGCCGCCGCCCTCGGCGCCGGGCCGGCGGGTTCCGGATCCCCCGGGACCGCGGTGCGCGCTTCGCGGGTTTGTCGCGGCCTTCGGGGCGGCGAGCACGGACCGGGTGCTCGTGGTCGCCACCGACCTCGCGCTGCTCGGCGAGGAGCTGGTGCTCGCCCTCGCCGCGCGGCCACCGGCCGAGGCGGTGGTTCCCGAGTCCGGGGGGCGCCTCCACCCCACCTGCGCCATCTACGCGCGGGACCCCGCCCTCGAGGTGGCCCGTCGCCAGCTCGGTGCGGGCCGGCTCGCCCTCCGGGACCTCCTCGCCGAGCTCGAGGTGCAGGTCCTTCCGGAAGCCGATCTCCGGTGGGTGGATCCCGAGGGCCGGATGCTCCGCAACGCCAACACGCCCGAGGCCTGGCGGGAGATCGAAGCGCTCGCCCGCGCGGGCGGCGAGCTCGGGTCGGGCTAGGAGCGGGTCCTCCGCGACCGGCTAGCGGCGGCCCCTCCGCTCGGCGCAGCGCACGGCCGAGCCGCCGACCCGGATCATCCGCAGGTCGCCGAAAGGGGTTCCCGCGGTGCGGTTGACGACCATCGCCACCGCGAGATCGCGCTCGGGATCCGCGAAGGCTCCGGAGCCGCCGTAGCCGAAGTGGCCGAAGCCCCGCGGCAGGATTCCCCGGCTGGTTCCCACCAGGTGGTAGCCGAGGCGCCAGCGCATCGGGAAGGGCACCACCAGGTCCACGCGGCGATTCTGGATTTCCGTGGCGCGGGCCACCGTCTCGGGTCGGAGCAGCTCCCGATCCCCGAGGCGCCCGCCCGCGGCGAGGCAGGCGTAGAGGCGGGCGAGCGAACGGGCGGTGAAGACCCCGTTCGCGGCCGGGATCGGGGCGTCGTGGACGTGCTCCGAGTAGAGGAGGTCGAGCACCCCTTCGGGCATGAGCGCGTCGCGGACGCGAGCGGGCTCGAGCGGGAGCCGCAGCCACCGCCGGATCCGGCCGAGCAGCCGGGTGGCCGGCTCGAAGCGGTCGGGAAGTCGCGCCAGCCCCGACTCCCGCAGGAGCCGTGCCACCCGGTGCCGCTCGGAGGGCGGCGCGCCGATGTGCAGGCCCTCGAGCCCGAGGGGTTTGGCGATCTCGCGCTGTACGAAGACGTCCACGGGGATCCCCGAGATCCGGCGCACCAGCTCGCCCACCAGCCAGCCGAAGGTGAAGGCGTGGTATCCGTTGGCCGCACCCGGTGGGTGGGCGGGAGCGGCCTCTGCCAGGGCCTGGCACATCCCCTCCCAGTCCAGCATGGCGTCGGCGTGGTCGATCAGGCTGCGGATCGGGAAGAGCCCGGCCTCGTGGCAGAGGATCTGGCGGACGGTGATGCGATCCTTGCCGGCGCTCGCGAACTCGGGCCAGTACTCCGCCACCGGTCGGTCGTAGTCGACGAGCCCGCGGTCCGCGAGGACGTGGATCGCGGTGGCCACCACGCCCTTGGTGGTGGAGAAGGAAAGCGCCATGGTGTCGGCGCGCCAGGGCCTTCCCTCGGCGTCGCGGCTTCCGGCCCAGACGTCCACCACCTTCTCACCGCGGTGGTAGACGGCCACGGCACCTCCGCCTCGACCCGCGCGGCGGATCTGCGATTCGAAGACCCGAGCGACCTCGTGGAAGTCGGGGTGGACGGCCCCCTGGATCAACCTGCGCGTGCCCCCGGCCCGGTAGCCGGAACAGGCTAGCGATTCGCGTGCCCGTTCCGCACCGTTGCGGGGCGGCGAGGTGCGGGCGGGCCGGGTCGCGGTGCCGCGCGGGCGGACCGGAGGCCGGGACGTGCCTTCCGGCGGCCCATGCGCGGGCCGGTGTCGGCCGCCCGGCACCGGCAGGAGGGAGGCAGCGCACGGGTGGGCGTGCTGGCGGGTATCGCGATCGGGACGGCCCTCGCGCTCCTCGCTCCGGAGCTCGTCCTGCTCCTTCGCCCCGGGCTCGAGCCCGCCTTCGGGGTGACCATGTTCCTGGTGGGAACGCTCGTGCGCCCCGAGCAGCTCGACCTCTTCTTCCGGTCGCCGGCCCGCGCGCTCTCCGGCCTGCTGGCGCAGTACACGATCATGCCGCTGGCGGCCTTCGCCTTCTCCCGCTTCTTCGAGGACCCGGCGGTGCGCACGGGCGTCGTCCTCGTCGGATGCATGCCGGGAGCCATGGCCTCGAACGTGATGAGCGTGCTGCTCCGCGGGGACCTGGTGCTCTCGGTGACCCTCACCACGCTCGCCACCTTCCTCTCGCCCCTCGTGCTCTCGCTGTGGCTCCCGGTGCTCGCCGACGCGCGCATGGAGGTCCCCGTTCTCTCGCTCGCCCGGGACGCGACCGTCCTCGTGGTGCTCCCGGTCGCGGCCGGGATCGCGCTGCGTCGGATGCGCCCCGATCTCCCCCCGGCCTACGCGCGTTTCGCCACCGCCGCTGCCTCGGCCGCCATCGTGCTGATCGTGCTCGTGGTCGTGGCCGCCAACCGCGGGCGCCTGGCGAACCTCGGCCCGGGCCTCGTCGCCGCGCTCGTCGGTCTGAACGCGAGCGGCTACGCGCTCGCCTGGGGGATCGCCACCGCGCTCGGGTGGCCCCCGGCCGCCCGACGCACGTTGGTGGTGGAGGTGGGCATGCAGAACGCCGGCCTCGGAAGCGTCCTCGCCCTGGCCCACCTCGGGGAGGCCGGTGCGGTGCCGAGCGCCTGCTACACGGTGCTCTGCGTGATCACCGCCTCGCTGGCTGTGCCGGTGGTCGCGAGGCGGGGCGGGGCCGGCCCCGGTTGACGGCCCCCGCCCCGGCGGGGATCCTCCCGCGCCGCGGTGCCGAGCCCCGCGGGCGCGGCTCGGGCCGAGCCGGGGGAGGGGAGTCGGGTGTCGGTACGCGGTGAGTTCCTGCGCTGCCTCGGCGAATACGCCCGCGTCGCGGAGGAGTCGGGGATCTCCCGGATCGCGGTTCCCCGGGAGGCGCTTCCGGGGGCCTTCGCGCCGACCTTCGGAAGCCTCGAGGCGGCGCTTCCCGAGCTCCGCCGGCTCGGGGCCGAGGGCGACCTCGAGCTCGCCGCGGCGCGGACCCGGGACCTCTTGCGCCGGATCGCCGAGGGGCTCCCGCCGGGAAGCGGGCCCGCCGCCGGGGAGGGCCGAAGGCGGGAGCAGCAGCTACGCGAGCACCTCGAGGCGGTCTGCCGCGTCATTCTCGGCGAGCCCCCGGCGCAAGCGCCGGAGCGAAGCGGCACCTCGACGCCCTGAGGGCCCGCGCCGGCCGCGGGGC
>Ga0256839_1003237_pt1 | contig 17023 bp, 18 predicted proteins | sample 354166metaG_FD_185968 | JGI IMG/M metagenome (GOLD analysis project Ga0256839, IMG submission 185968) | Hydrothermal vent microbial communities from Mid Atlantic Ridge, Atlantic Ocean - 354-166 | ecosystem: Environmental > Aquatic > Marine > Hydrothermal vents | place: Atlantic Ocean: Mid... | reverse complement strand
AGCCGTCGATGACTTTGTCCCCGGCCCGAATGCGAACGCCACCGATCAATTGCCGATCTTCGTGGACCTCGAGCCTGACCCGCTTTCCAAGATTGCGTTCCAGCGCCTGAACCAGTTCGGCCCGATCTTCTTCGGACAACGGATAGGCGGAGGTCACTTCCACCTCGGCGACCCCCTGATGCTCCGCCAGATGACGCTCGAACAACTCGCGGATCTGCGGCAACAAGGTGACACGGCCGTTGTGCACCAGAATCTTGACGAAGTTTTCTCCTTCCTCGTCCAAATGGCCCTTGCCGAGGTCGAGGAGAAGGCGAAGGAAATCCTCCCGCTTCACATTGGGGTTCACCGCCAATGCCGCCATCTCCGGATCACCGATGACGGTGGCAAGGAACGCCAGCATGCGGGACCACTCCTTCAGACGACCGCTTTCCAGGGCGCGTTTGAAGACCGCCTCGGCGTATGGCCTGGCCATGGTGGCTAGTTCTGTCATGACGCCCGTTCCAACTGTTGGGTGACACCCTCGAGAATACGCCGGTGCTTGACCGGGTCGATTTCCTCTTGCAGGATCTGTTCGGCCGCCGTGACGACCAATTGAGCGACCTGCTCCCGCAAACCTTCCTTGGCACGCTGCAATTCCTGTTCGATTTCCGCCTTGGCGGCGGCGATCATCCGCTCGCCTTCCTGACGGGCCGACTCCTTGGCGTCGTCGATGATTTCGTTGGCCCGTTTCTGCGCCATGGCGACGATTTCATTGGCCTGCTCCTTGGCCTCGTGCAGCACGGTGGTGGCACGCTGGGCCGCCAGTTCCAGCTCGTGCTTCCCCCGCTCGGCCGCTTCGAGCCCCTCGGCGATCTTGCGTTTGCGCTCCTCGAGCGCCTCCATCAGGGGCGGCCATACATACTTCATGGTGAACCACACCAGAAGCGCGAAGGTGACCATCTGCCCCAGAAGGGTGATATTGATACTCACGACCCCTTGCCTCGCTCGTTGGGTTGTTCGACTATTCCTCCGCGACGGAGCAAGACTCAGCCACCGGTGACGGGGGCCAGGAACGGGTTGGCGAAGGTGAAGAACAAGGCCATGCCGACACCGATCATGGTCACCGCGTCCAGCAGACCGGCCACGATGAACATTTTCACCTGCAGCATCGGAACCATTTCCGGTTGCCGAGCGGCCCCTTCGAGGAACTTACCCCCCAGCAGACCGAAACCGATGGCGGTCCCCAGGGCCCCCATACCCAGAACCAAGCCCACGGCGATGGCGGTCAACCCCTGGATGTCGGCGATCAAATTCAAGTTTTCCATTACTTCCTCCGTTCTCGATGGTTGGTAGATCGATCAATGGGACGCGTGCGCCATACTCAGATAGACGATGGTCAGCACCATGAAAATAAACGCTTGCAAAGTGATGATCAGAAGGTGGAAGACTGCCCAAGGGAAGCTCAACAGAGGCTGCAAATACCAGGGCATCAAGGCGATCAGGATGAAGATCAGCTCACCGGCGTAAAGGTTGCCGAAAAGACGAAGCGCCAGGGAAACCGGCTTGGCGAACTCCTCCACCAGGCGCAGCAGCAGATTGAACGGGATGAACCAGACGCCGAAAGGATGGAGCAGAACGTCCTTGGCGAAGCCCCAGGGCCCTTTGACCTTGAAGCTGTAATAGAGAATCAGGAAGAACACCGAGATCGACATGGCGAAGGTGGCGTTGAGATCGGTGCTCGGGACCACCCGAAGATACGGTGTGCCTTCCAGCGCGGCGATGGTCGGCAGAAGATCGACCGGCAGCAAGTCCATGGCGTTCATCAGGAACACCCAGCAGAAAATGGTCAACGCCAGCGGGGCGATCAGCGGGTTGCGTCCGTGGAAGGTGTCTTTGACCTGCGAATCTACGAACTCCACCACCATCTCGACGAAATTCTGGATCGGACCCGGCACCCCGGCGGTCGCCCGCTCCGCCGCGTATTTGAACGTCAGCACGAACGCCAGCCCCAACACGGCGGAGAAAAACAAGGTGTCCAGATGAAGGGTCCAGAAGCCTTCCCCCACCTTCAAGGGGGTCAAATGGTGAACGATGTATTCGGTTGGACTTTTGGCCGCCATGGTTCCTCTCTCGTTGTTCACTCGGTCAGGAGAGCGATCCAGAATCCCCCCAACACCGCGATGAATCCCACAAACATCGGCAACGCCTGAATGTCAGGCAACCGCAACACCAGAAAAAACAACGCCGCGGTCAACATCAGCTTGACCGCTTCCCCCACGTAGAACCGCCGCACGAACCGCCGGGGCGTTTCTTCCCGGCTCCGGCAGATCCTCAGGGCGAAATAGGCATTGGGAACGAAGGCGATCAGACCTCCCAACAGCACCGATCTGGCCGCCAACCAGCCAAATCCGAGCGCCACCCCGCCGAACACGACCAACAGCACCGCCGCCTGGATCGCCAGCACCCTGCCCACCGCGGCAGCGACGTTGATGCTCACCGCCTTCCCCGTAAGCACACAAGCACGGAATTCTATCGGCCGGATACCGGAAAATCAAGGAAAAGGGGGTTCGGGGGCTGGGAATGGTTTAGCCGAAGCCAGGGAAGGCCACACGGCTCCGGATCGCCAGGTGCATTCGGTTCGGCGGCCCACTCCTTTTGGAAATCCGAATGGAGTGGCGGACGAGATTCAGCGAAACCGGCTCAGCAGTCCCTCCAGCTGTTCCAAATCGTCGTAGGCGATCACCAGCCGGCCCTTGCCGGTTCTGTTGTGGCGGATGGTCACCCGGACGCCGAGCAGACCGGAAAGTTCTTCCTGCAGACGCCGGATGTCGGGATCGTCAGCGGCCGGGCTACGCGGGGCGCTCGGTCGCTGCAATCGCTTCACCAGGGCCTCGGTGGCCCGAACCGTCATTTTGCCGTCCGCCACCTTCCGCGCCACCTCCAGTTGCCGCTCGCCGGTCAATCCCAGCAACGCCCGGGCATGTCCCATCTCGATCCGGCCCTCGGTCAAAAGCCGTTTCACCTCCGGATGAAGATCCAGGAGGCGGAGCAGATTGCTGATGGTGGCCCGGGATTTTCCCACGGTTTCGGCCAACTGCTGGTGGGTCAGGTCGAACTCCTCCAGCAAACGGCGCAAAGCTTCCGCCTGGTCGAGGGGGTTGAGATCCTCCCGCTGGATGTTTTCGATCAGCGCCACCGCCAGCGCCGTGCGGTCGTCGATCCGGCGGACGACGGCCGGTATCTCCGTCAGCCCCGCCAGTCGGGCAGCGCGCCAGCGGCGTTCACCGGCGACCAGCTCATATCCTCCTGCACCCTGGGGACGCACCACGACCGGCTGAACGACCCCGTGGCGGCGAATTGATTCGGCCAACTCCCCCAGCCGTTCAGGATCGATATCGCGCCGCGGCTGATACGAACCTGTCTGGATCTGATCGATCGGCAACGTTTGGTTGGCGACCTCCGCCTGGGCAAGGGCCGCATCGCCAAGCAAGGCGTCGAGCCCGCGACCGAGTCCCCGCTTTTTCCTAGTGGCCATGACCGTGCCTCTGCCGTTCGGTCAACTCCGCCGCCAGCGCCAGATAAGCCTGCGCGCCCCGTGAGGCTTTGTCGTAATGGACCACCGGCAGACCGTGGCTGGGGGCTTCGGCCAGACGAACGTTGCGCGGAATGCAGGTTTCCAGGAGTCGTTCGCCGAAGTGGGTCTGCAGTTGCTCGGAAACTTCGCGGGTCAAACGGCTGCGGGGATCGAACATGGTACGCAACACTCCCTCGATGGTGAGGCGTGGATTGACCGTGCGCCGGATGTCGGCGATGGTTTCCAGGAGTGCCGACAACCCTTCCAGGGCGTAGTATTCACACTGTACCGGGATCAGGACGCCGTCCGCCGCCACCAGGGCATTGAGCGTCAACATGTTGAGGGAAGGGGGACAGTCGATGAGAATACAATCGTAGTCATCACGGCAGGACACCAGCGCTTCGGCCAAGCGCCGCTCCCGTCGCTCCGCCTGCATCAGGCCGACCTCCGCGGCGGTGAGGTCGCTGTTGGCGGGAATCAGATCCATGCCCAATTCTTCCAAGGTGAGGACGACTTCCGCCACTCCCATCTCGCCGAGCAACAGGTCGCAACAACTCGATTCCAGCCGGTTCTTGTCGACGCCGCAACCCATGGTGGCGTTCCCCTGGGGGTCGATGTCCACCAGCAGCACCCTCTGCCGATCCAAGGCCAGGCCGGCCGCCAGATTGACGCTGGTGGTGGTTTTGCCGACGCCGCCTTTCTGATTGGCGACTGCGATGATTCTGGTCATGTGTCCGTCGGTGTGATTTCGATCAGATGGCGTTCCGCCTCCAGATGGGGGACGGAAACCGGGATCACCCGATAGGAGCCGGGCGTCAGGTCCTCCAGTTCCTCGCGGGGATAATGGCCTTTCATGGCGAGGAAACGTCCCTCCGGCGCCAAAAGGTGGCGACTTAGGGTAAACGCTTTTCCCGCTTCGGCAAAGGCCCGGGTGACGATGGTGGTAAACCCTGCCCGTTCGGCGTATGCCTCCACCCGGGCATGAACCGCCGTCACGTTGGTCAAACCCAGCTCCAACACCATCTGACGCACGAAACGGATCTTTTTGGCGACGGCATCCAGCAACACGAACCGACGATCCGGAAAGAAAAGCGCCAGCGGCAATCCGGGAAAGCCGGCTCCCGTTCCCACATCGAGGATCCGATCGCCGTGGAGATAAGGGTGAATCGCCAAACTATCCAATACGTGACGGGTGATGAAATCGCTCTCGTCCGTCACCGCGGTCAGGTTGACCACCCGGTTCCATCGTATCAACGCCCGGTAAAGTTGCTCGATGCGGCCGATTCGTTGCGGTTCCGCTTTCAACCCCAACTGCTCGAGACCGGTGCTCAGGCGTTCGTTCGCCATCAGGCCGTCTTTTTTTTCAAATGCACCAACAGCAGGGAGACGGCGGCTGGGGTGACGCCTGGAATGCGCGCCGCCTGTCCCAGCGTCGCCGGTCGATGGCGGGACAGTTTCTCCTGAACCTCCCGGGACAAGCCGCTTACCCGGTGATAATCCAGGGAAGGGGGCAACGGCAGGTTTTCGTAACGCTGGGTTCGGCGGATTTCGGCCTGTTGCCGCTCAATGTAACCGGCGTACTTGGCCTGGATTTCGACCTGTTCCGTTTCCGCTTCGCTGTACCCATCGACCGATATCAACCCCAGGGTCTGGAGTGAATCAAGGCTCACCTCCGGGCGCCGCAACAGATCCAGCAAAGTGGTTTCCCGTTGCAAAGGGGTCTTGAGTACGGCGTCCAAGCGTTCCGCTCCTTCGCTGCCGGGCCGAAGCCGGGTTTCTTCCAATCGTTCCCGTAGGCGGTGGATGTTTTCCATCTTACGTTCGAACGCCTGCCAACGCTCGTCGTCCACCAATCCCAGTTCCCGTCCCTTGGGGGTCAGGCGCCAATCGGCATTGTCCTCGCGCAGCAGCAACCGATACTCCGCCCGGCTGGTGAACATCCGGTAGGGTTCGCTGGTTCCCCGGGTGATCAAATCGTCGATCATAACCCCGATGTAGGCCTCGTCCCGCCGTGGCCACCAAGGCTCCAGGCCTTTGGCCTTGCGGGCGGCGTTCAACCCTGCGATCAACCCCTGGGCGGCCGCTTCCTCGTAGCCGGTAGTACCGTTGATCTGTCCGGCGAAGAACAGGTTTTCCATGGCCTTGGTCTCCAGACTGGGCCGCAACCCCCGGGGATCGAAATAATCGTATTCGATGGCGTATCCGGGCCGGGTGATGTGGGCCTTCTCGAAACCCCGGATGGAGCGGATGAAGGCCAATTGCACGTCGAAAGGCAGGCTGGTGGAAACGCCGTTGGGATAGACTTCAGTGGTATCGAGTCCCTCCGGCTCGACGAAAATCTGATGCGATTCCCGCTCGGCGAAGCGCACCACCTTGTCCTCGATGGACGGACAATACCGCGGACCGACTCCTTCGATAGCCCCGGTGAACATGGGAGAACGGTCCAATGCCGCTCGGATGATTTCATGGGTTTTGGGGTTGGTTCGAGTGATGTGGCAGGGTACCTGCCGGGGATGTTGGCTGCGATCGCCCAGGAAGGAAAACACCGGTGTCGGCTCGTCTCCCGGTTGTTCTTTCATGACCCGGTAATCCAGCGTCCTGCCGTCGAGGCGCGGTGGCGTACCGGTCTTGAGGCGCCCGACCTGGAAATCCAGTTCCCGCAGTCTTCGAGCCAGGGCGTTGGCAGGACTGTCTCCAGCACGCCCGCCTTCGTAATTCGCTTCTCCAATATGGATGACCCCCCCCAGAAATGTGCCGGCAGTGAGAACGACGCACCGCGCTCGAAACCGCAATCCCATCTGGGTGACGACCCCAGCCACCCGATGGTTTTCCACGATCAGATCGGAAACCGTCTGTTGGAACAGCCACAGATTCGCTTGCCGCTCCAGTGCCCGCCGAACCGCCCGTTTGTACAGATTACGATCCGCCTGGGCCCGTGTGGCCCGCACTGCCGGTCCCTTCGAGGCATTCAGAATACGGAACTGGATTCCCGCCAGATCGATGGCGCGTGCCATCAATCCTCCCAGAGCGTCGATCTCCTTGACCAGGTGCCCCTTGCCGATTCCGCCGATGGCCGGATTACAGCTCATCTGTCCCAGGGTCTCGATGTTCTGGGTGAGCAGCAGGGTACGCGCCCCGCACCGAGCTGCCGCCATGGCCGCTTCGGTGCCGGCGTGCCCGCCGCCGATCACGATGACGTCGAACGTCTTCTGAAAGTCCATATGGGAAAGTGAACGTTTCTGACGTGAAATTGGTCAATCATTATACCGATTTCCTTCGTTTCCTCTGTGCTTCCTCGATCCACTTTCGATATGAACATTGATGTCTTGGAAAATGGAATGTGTTGGTTGTTACGTCGGAGAAATACTGGGGAAAACGAGAAAAATTAATATAAGTCATATACTTACAAGAATGAAGACTTGTTCGGAAGGGTGTGTGCGATCGGGGAATTACTGTGGATAAATTTGGGAAAAAAGGTTATCCACAATATTTCCCCCGATCGTCCCTGCAGTTTCCAAAAATTTGTCGTTTCGTTCTCAAAAGGCTATGATGAAAGCTTGTCTATCCATAGAGTTCCAAAGGTTATTACATGCAAGTTTCTGAAAACAAAGTGGTTTCTTTCCATTACACCCTGAAGGACGATGCGGGTGAGGTGCTCGACAGTTCCGAGGGCCGGGATCCGTTGACCTATCTTCACGGTGCCGGGAACATCATACCGGGCCTGGAAAAGGCCCTGGAAGGAAAGGACGCGGGCGATCATGTGGAAGTCAGCGTCGCACCGGAAGAAGCCTATGGCAACCGCAACGATGCGCTGGTACAAAGCGTTCCCCGCAGCGCCTTCGAAGGTGTGGACGAAATCCTTCCCGGGATGCAGTTTCAGGCCCAGACGCCCAACGGCGTGCAAATTCTCACCGTGGTGAAGGTGGAAGACGACACGGTGGTGGTGGACGGCAACCATCCCCTCGCCGGCAAGACCTTGCATTTTTCCGTCGATATCACCGACATCCGCGACGCGACCGCGGAAGAGCTGGCCCACGGCCACGCTCACTGAGCTTTTCCTTCCGTAAAGACTTGGAGACGGGGAAGGACCCCCGTCTTCCCCCCCCTGCTTGTTTCCACCCTTCCGACGTATTACCCTTAGACGCTTTTAGCCATTCGCCAAAAGGGGACGGCAACCATGGGCAACTGGAAACGGCTGATTGTCCTGCTAGCTGGGGTAATCTTCATCCTCGCGCTCCTCGTACTGGGCGGGGGGGTCCTACTCAGCCATTTTCTCATCGATCTGTGGTGGTACCTTTCCCTGGGATTCGGCGGGTATTTTTGGCTCAAGCTGCTCTATCGCTTCATTCTGGCCGGCGGGGTGACCCTGTTCTTCTTCGTGTTGTTCTTCGCCAATTTCTGGTTCGCCTCCCGTTATCTGGGGAGGCAGGCTCGAGGCAAGGTTCCCAAGGGAATGGTCGAGAAGTTCAAGACCGGTGCCATGGAGGTCTATACGCCGCTTTCCCTGGTGATGGCGATCATTCTGGCGGTACCCTTTTTCGAGCAGTGGGAATCCGGATTGCTGTTTTTCTTCGGCCCCCGTGCCGGCGTGATCGATCCGGTGTTCGACAACGACGTTTCCTTCTATCTGTTCCGTCTGCCCATCTTTTTGATGTTGCAGAAGAGCCTGTTGATCGTATTCTCGATCCTGCTGGCCGCGATCGGGGTGCTGTATTGGGTCGAAAACCGGATGATGGCGAGGGATCACCATCCCTTGCCCAAGGGAGCCCGGGCCCACCTCTCCGTCCTGGCGGGCGTTCTGGCTTTGATCGGGGCATGGAGGTTCATGCTGGAGCGATTCTCTCTGCTCTACGTCGATGATCACGAGCCTGTCTTCTTCGGCCCTGGTTTCGTGGAAATCTACTGGCACCTTCCCCTCATTTGGTTGGCCTTGTTTTCCTTGTTGTTCGCCGCTTTCAGTTTCATCGGCTATGTCAATCGGCGACGGAAGTTGGTCCTGGAAATCGGCATCGCCTTCCTGGTTCTGTTCATCGTCGCCCTGGGGCTGCGGCATTTGCAATTGATTCCGGCGTTGTTGAACCAGTACATTGTCAAGGCCAACCCGGTGACCACGGAAGGACGCTTCATGCGTTACAACATCGAGGCGACGCTGGCCGCTTACGACCTGGACAAGGCGACCACGGTGGATTTTCAGGTCAGCCTGAGACCGGAGGAAGACATCAGCCAGGATGCAGAAGATTACATCACCAACATTCCGGTCTGGGACGAAAATTTTCTCTATGACGTCTATCAGCAGCTCCAGGGGCTGCGGCCCTATTATCGTTTCTCCCCTGTCGACGTGGCCCGTTACGACATCAAGGGGCGGGTGCAGCAGGTCAATCTGGCCGCCCGGGAGCTGAATCTCTCCAATCTACCGCCGGAAGCGGCCGAAACCTGGGAAAATCGGCATTTACGGTACACCCACGGTTACGGGGTGGTGATGACACCCGCCGCCCAGGAAGGGGAGCGCCCGATGGCGTGGTACATCCGCGATCTCACCCTGTATTCGCCCGTGGGATTCCGGATCGAGACGCCGGACATCTACTACGGCCAGGAGAACCTTCCTTACGCCATCGTCCCCAACAAGCTCGAGGTCGCCGAAATCGCCGGCACCGAAGCGACCCCCCAGAAATATCACGGCGGTGGTGGCGTGGAGATCAAGTCTCTGTTCCGCAAGCTGATCGCAGCGGTCCATTTCGGGGACCCGAAAATTTTCTTCTCCATCAACATCGAAGAAGAGAGTCGATTGCGGATCCACCGAAACATCGTCAAGCGGGTCCGGGAACTGACACCTTACCTGATGCTGGATTTCGATCCTTACGTCGTGGTCACCTCGGACCGGTTGTACTGGATCCTCGACGCCTACACTTACAGCGACTGGTATCCGGTGTCCAAGCCCACCGTGTTGCCCAAGCGGGGGACAAGCAGTTCCCGGATCGAAATCAATTACCTGCGCAATTCGGTGAAGGTCGTCATCGACGCCTATGACGGTCACGTGGACTTCTATATCGCCGATCCCGACGACCCCATCATCCGGGCATACGCCAGGGCGTTTCCAGGGGTGTTCAAGCCGATCGACGCCATGCCCTACGAACTTCAAACCCAGCTGCGTTATCCCCGGGACTTCTTCCGGATCCAGATGGAGATCTATGCCAAGTATCACCAACGGGAACCGGAGCTGTTCTATCAGCAAGCCGACACCTGGGAGTTCGCCAAGGTCAAGGACGTACCCAAGCTGCCGTATTATCTGACGGTCGAGCTGGTGGAAAAACAACATCCTCATTTGCAACCCTTCGTCCAGCTCAGCCCGTTGACGCCCATCGGACGTGACAACCTACGGGCCTTGGCCATCGCCGGGGTAAGGGATCTGAAGGAAGGTGCCTATATACCCGAACTGGTGGTGTATCGCTTCAAGAAAGAGGTTCAAGTGGACGGGCCGGCGCAGATCGACGCCCTGATCGACCAGGATCCGGAGATATCCGCCGCCTTCACCCTGTGGAATCAGATGGGATCGGAGGTGAAACGGGGGCGGATCATCGTGCTCCCCGTGGGACATTCGGTGGTCTATGTGCAACCGGTCTATCTGGTCGCATCGTCGGAAACCAAGATCCCCCAGTTGACCCGAGTGATCGTATCCATGGCCAACGTGGTGGTGATGGAGCCGACGCTGAAGGAGGCGTTCGATCGTCTCCGGAAGGAACTGAAGGAAAAGACCAGACGGGAATTGAGACTGCGGGGCCAGATCCCGAGACCGGCACCCGTACCGTCCATTCCCACTCCCACCCGGGATGCGCTGTAAGGACGGGGGAAGCGGTCCCTTGGGACCGCTTCGAATCAGACGGTCAGGGTTTTGACCCCTTCCGGGGTTCCCAGAAGCACGACATCGGCAGGCCGCTGGGCGAAGATACCGACGGTGACGACCCCCGGAATGTTGTTGACCTGTTGTTCCAGCTCGACAGGCTGCAGGATCTCCAGGTTGTGGACGTCGATGATCTGGCAGCCGTTGTCGGTGACGAAGCCTTCACGCCACTCCGGTTGCCCCCCCAGCTTGACCATTTGCCGAGAAACGTAACTACGCGCCATGGGGATGACCTCGATGGGGAGGGGGAAGCGCCCGAGAACGTCGACGCGCTTGCCCTCGTCGGCGATGCAGACGAATTTGCGACTGGCGGCGGCGATGATCTTTTCCCGGGTCAAGGCGCCGCCACCACCCTTGATCAACTGCAGCCGGGGGTTGATTTCGTCGGCACCGTCGACATAGATTTCCAGATCCCCCACCGCGTTCAGATCGAGTACGGGAATGCCCAGGTCCTTGAGGCGTTGGGTCGTCATCTCGGAACTGGAAACCGCTCCTTCGATCTCGTGTTTGAGATCGGCCAGGAGATCGATGAAATGATTGACCGTGGAACCGGTACCGACGCCGATGACCGGAATGCCACGGACATAGTCCAGGGCGGCTTCCGCCGCCTTGCGCTTGAGTTCGTCGGGAGACGCCATGATTTTTCTCCTTGCGTGATTCCGATGGATGATGATAGCGAGTGACCCGGGAACTTGGCAATGTGCTGCTTGGTGGTCTTTCGCCGTCACGGCTTTTCCGTCAGAGAGAGGATGAAGCGCCAATGCTCGGGAGCGACGGGCATGACCGAAAGGCGGTGGCCGCGCTGAAGCAGCGTCAATCCCTCGAGTTCCTTGCGGTACTGCTGTAATCGTTTCAAAGGTAGGGGGTGGCTGAATTTTTCCACCAAGCGGACGTCCACCATGAACCAGCGGGGACGTTCGATCCGGCTTTTGGGATCGAAATAGGGGCTTTCGGGATCGAAAGCGGTAGGATCCGGATAGCCGGCGCTGCAGATTTCGACGATGCCGACGATACTTGGCTGCTTGCAATTGGAGTGGTAGAAAAAACCGAGGTCGCCAGGCTGCATCTGGTCGCGCAGATAGTTGCGGGCCTGATAATTGCGGACTCCGTCCCACTGGGTGGTCTGTTCGGGGCAAGCGGCCAGATCGTCGATGCTGAAGCTCTTGGGTTCAGACTTGAGTAGCCAGTAACGGGATTGGTTCATGAGCGAAAGGAAAGGCCGTATCCCCCGCCTGCGCCGTAACGCCCCTTTGCTCTTGAACCGGTCGGTTCAAGTGGGGGCTTCGGTGGTGAATCAGGCTTTCCGCTCGCTGCGGACATGCTCAACATCACCAGCGCCCGCCCCCCGGGTTTTGAATTAGGCTCAAGAGGTAACCCCGGGGCGTTTCGTACGCTGCAGGGGATACTGGACTTTATTGTACACCAAGAGAAATTCTTTGCAGGAATCATCCCGATTCTTCCCGGGAGAGAATTTCGTCGACCAGGTGGTTCAGCTCCTCCAGGCGATGGCAAAACCGCTGTTGCAAAGCCTGATGTTTCTCCTGGAGCAGCACCAGTTCGTGGGTGATGTTGAGGGCGGCCATGAGAAGGACCCGGTCGGTTCCGATGACCTGGCCTTGTTCCCGAACCTCGCGCATTTGACGGTCAAGGCGTTGGGCGGCGGCGATGAGGGTGGGTTTTTCGCTGGGAGGACAGCGCAGTTTGTATTCCCGTCCCAGAATTTTGACGCTGACCGGTTCCAGGCTGTCCTTCATGACTGTTGTCCCAGGGACTGAAGGCGGTCGAGCATGGCCTCGACCCGTCGGCGGGCGGATCGGGCTCGGTTCAGATAATGCTCCCGTTCCTCGAGCAGTCGGTCCCGTTCTTCTTTCAGTGCCTGATTCTCGTGCCGCAGTTTCCGGCACAGCGCGGCCAATTGCTTCACCTTTTCGGTCAAAGCGTCCAGTTCCCGTTCGGGATCGGTGGTTTCAGGCACAATTTCAAATCGATTTCAAGGGTTTTGGAAAGTAATGTTAGCATAGGTCATCCACACCATTGGGTCCACCGACGATGACGGAGTCAGTCTCTTACGCCGATCTGGAAGCCGCCCTGGCGGCGGCCGGAAAGCCGCTGCAGGCTGCTGAAGTTCATGGAATCTTGAGCGGGCTGTTGTGTGTCGATGCCGAGATCACGCCTGAAAAGGCGGTCGCTACGGTGACCGAAGCGTTTTCGGCGGCTCCGGGGGAGCCGATTTCATTGATTTCGTCTCTGCTCTCGCAAACACGGCGGGCCTTCGAGGATACCCAGCTCACCTTCGATCTGTTGCTTCCAGAGGACGAGACGCCGCTGTCGCAACGGGCGCAATCGCTGGCGTATTGGTGCCAGGGATACCTTTATGGTTTGGGGACGGGAGGCGAACGGAATTGGTCCGCTCAGGCCGAGGAGATCCTCCGTGATCTTCAGGCCATCTGTCACCTGGATCCGCACGCCGAAGACGAAGAGAACGAGCAAGCCTTCGCCGAGCTGGTGGAATACGTTCGCATCGGAGCCCAGTTGCTGTTCACCGAAGCCGCGTTGGCAAGGAAAAAGGAGAAGAGAGATGGACGCTGAAGTTTTCGCCCGGCGTAGGGCGGCGTTTTTATCCCGGATCGGGATGGATTCCGCGGCGGTCCTGGCCGCCGCGCCCACCAGGCGCCGCAGTCGGGATGTGGCATATCCTTACCGCCAGGACAGCGACTTCTACTATCTGACCGGATTTCCCGAGCCCGATGCGGTCGCGGTGTTCGTGCCGGGACGCAAGAAGGGCGAGTTCGTCTTGTTTTGCCGGGAATACGACCCCCAAAAGGCCCTTTGGGAAGGGCGTCATGCCGGTCTGAAGGGGGCGCGCAAGCAGTACGGCGCTGACGAAGCCTATTCCATCGAAGAGCTGGACAAGATGATGCCGGAGCTTTTGGCCGATCGTCGCCGTCTCCATTGCGGTCTCGGACGGGACGGGGAATTCGACCGTCGCCTGTTGGGCTGGATCGACGAGGTCAAGAAGCGCTCTCGGGCTGGTGTGCGGGCCCCGGAGGAGCTGGTGGATTTCGATCGGGTCTTGCATGAAATGCGCCTGATCAAGGGACCGGAGGAACTGGCCGCCATGCGCCGGGCGGCCGAAATTTCGGCCCGGGCCCACGAACGGGCCATGCGGGTTTGCCGTCCAGGTATGTACGAGTACCAGATCGAGGCGGAAATCGTCCACGAATTCATGCGCCAGGGAGCCCGCTCGCCCGCTTACCCCAGCATCGTCGCCAGCGGTGACAATGCTTGTGTGCTTCACTATACCGCCAATGATTCCTGCCTGAAGGATGGCGATCTGATCTTGATCGATGCGGGTGCGGAATACGATTGTTACGCGGCCGACATCACCCGGACCTTTCCCGTCAATGGGCGTTTTTCACCCCCCCAGCGAGCGCTTTATGAACTGGTGTTGGAGGCGCAGCTGGCCGCCATCGACAAGGTCAAGCCCGGAAATCATTGGAACGAGCCCCACGAAGCGGCGGTCCGGGTTCTGACCAAAGGGTTGATCCGTCTTGGGCTCTTGGACGGCCGTCTGTCGCGTCTCATCAAGAAGGAAGCCTACAAGGACTTCTACATGCACCGGACCGGCCATTGGCTGGGGATGGACGTCCACGACGTCGGTGATTACAAGGTGGACGGCCAATGGCGGGAATTGCAGCCCGGTATGGTGCTGACCGTGGAGCCGGGGCTCTACATCGGCAAGGGTAATAAAAACGTCAGCAAACGTTGGCGCGGCATCGGTATCCGAATCGAGGACGACGTGCTGGTGACCGAGACTGGTTGCGAGGTATTGACCGCCGCCGTGCCCAAGACGATCGCCGAGATCGAGGCGCTGATGGAGACTGCTCGTGAAAACCTATGATGTGCTGATCGTCGGTGGTGGGTTGGCCGGTGCCAGTCTGGCGTTGGCCCTCAAGCCGCTTGGACTGTCGCTGGCGGTGGTGGAAACCCTGAGTCCCGAAACCAGGCGTGCTTCCCCCGCCGGGGATCGGGCCTTGGCCCTCGCCTTGGGGTCGGTCGAAATCTTCCGCAAACTGTCCGTCTGGGACAAGGCGGCCGCCAAGGCGGTCCCTATCCATCATATTCACGTATCCGATCGAGGGCATTTCGGAAAGACTCGTCTCCATGCTACTGAGCTCGGCGTGGAGGCGCTGGGTTACGTCATCCCGGCCAGGGAGCTGGAACAGGCCGTTTTGGAGACTTGTGCGCATCGGGCGGTGGATTTTATCTGCCCTGCGGAAGTGACCGGGTTGAAGGTCCTGGAAAACCGGGTGGAGATCCGCCTGAAAAGTGACCGTGAAACCTGGCGTTGTCAGGCCCGCCTCGTAGTGGCGGCGGACGGCGGTAATTCGAAGGTCCGGCAGTGGATGGGCATCGGCCAGCGGGTCCAGGATTACGGCCAGGTCGCCCTGGTGAGCACGGTGGAATGCGAAAAGCCGCATCGATATACTGCTTACGAGCGCTTTACTTCTTCCGGTCCTTTGGCCTTGTTGCCGCTGGCCAAACGGCGCTGTGCCCTGATCTGGTCCCAGGAGACCCAGCAGGCGCGAAAGTTGCAATCCCTGCCCTCCCCTGAAATGGAAGCACGACTGCAACAGGCGTTTGGCTGGAAGCTGGGCGCCCTTGGTCTGGCGGCTCCCCTTCGTGCCTTTCCGCTGCGCTTGATTCGGGCCGAGCGCCTGTTTGGCGAGCGGGTCGTCATCGTCGGCAATGCGGCTCATCAGCTTCACCCGGTGGCCGGTCAGGGGTTCAATCTGGGACTCCGGGATGTGATGGTGTTGGCTGGATTTCTGGAAGAACAGCAGCGCCGGGGTGGAGATCCGGGTGCTTTTACCCTGCTGGAGAGATACGCCAAAGCCCGTGTTCGGGATCATGACCGTGTGATCGGTTTCAGTGACGGATTGATCCGATGGTTTTCCCTGTCCACCTCCTTTTCGGCACTAGGGCGCAACCTCGGCCTGTTGGCCCTGGATCATCTGCCCCCCCTCAAACGTCGATTTTCCTATCAGGCCATGGGAATGGATCAAGAATCCGGTTTTCTCTGAGTCGGTTTCGTGGCTGTGGCGGATTGGAAACGCAATCTCGGTGTCGCCGGTGTCTCCCCTTATGAAACGGCGCGTGCCAAGCGTCTGGGACGCTGGTTCGAGTGGTCGATCCTTTCCCTCGCCTTGCTGATCCCCTTTCGTTGGTATTTCGAATTCAAGGGTAGATTGACGCCCGAACTGCTTCTGCTTTTCGATTGGATCATCTGGGGATTGTTCGTTCTGGAGACCGTGCTGTTAGGCGTGTGCGTTCGCGAACCTCTGCGTTACCTGCGGGAGAATTGGCTCAATTTGCTCATCATCGTGACCGTTTTTCCACCTCTCTGGACCTACGCCCCCTTGCCGGCCGGCTTGCGTCTCGTTCGTCTGTTGGTGCTGGTGGACGTCTTCGTCCGTATGGTCCGGATCATCAACCGCTTCCTGCGCCAAAACAATTTGGGAACCACGTTGCTGGCGTCCACCATCGTCATCATCATCTCAGGGGTGCTGATCTCGGCCATCGACCCCGCCTTCGACACACCGTTCGAGGGAATCTGGTGGGCTTGGGTGACCATCAGTACGGTGGGTTACGGGGATTACGTTCCCGTCTCGACGTCGGGACGCATTTTCGCCATCATATTGATCCTTTTGGGGATGGGCTTGTTCGCCCTGTTGACGGCACAAATTTCCGCCGCCTTGATAGGCCGCATAGGGGGAGATATCGTAGAAGTGGAGCGAGAAGTCAAAAAATTGGAATCGGACGAGGCCGCCATCCATTTACGGTTGGAACGGCTGGAACGCCGTTTGGAGCGGATCGAACGTCTGTTGGAAGCCTACATGGAAAAAAAAGATCGACCCCCTCTTGACAAGACCTGAGTTCAGGGTCTAAAATCCCCTGCTCCTTTGCCAGGGAGGGTGGTATAGGGAAGTGTGAGGGAGAGGGATTTTGGGAGGAGGTGTTGACATTCAGGGAGGGGTTTGGTAGGATTGTTTTTCTCGCGTTGGCGGGATGTTCTTTAACAAAGAGATCGAATCATCCGTGTGGGCCCTTGAGGATCATCTGGGCGGAAAGTGATTTTCTGCTTTGGATGAAGAGTTTGATCATGGCTCAGATTGAACGCTGGCGGCAGGCCTAACACATGCAAGTCGAGCGGCAGCAGGCCCGACCACCAAGCTTCCTTGAGGCGAAGGGAGGTGGTGGTGTAGGTACAGCCATTGGAAGGTGGAATGAAGTAGAAGTATTTGAGGGAGTTTGGTGGTCGGGTGCTGGCGAGCGGCGAACGGGTGCGTAACGCGTGGGAACCTACCCCTTGGTGGGGGATAACCCGGGGAAACCCGGGCTAATACCGCATAAGCTCTACGGAGGAAAGTGGGCCTCTGATTTTCAAGCTCACGCCGAGGGATGGGCCCGCGTCCTATCAGCTAGTTGGTGAGGTAACGGCTCACCAAGGCGACGACGGGTAGCTGGCCTGAGAGGGTGGTCAGCCACACTGGGACTGAGACACGGCCCAG
>Ga0256839_1003236_pt1 | contig 17026 bp, 15 predicted proteins | sample 354166metaG_FD_185968 | JGI IMG/M metagenome (GOLD analysis project Ga0256839, IMG submission 185968) | Hydrothermal vent microbial communities from Mid Atlantic Ridge, Atlantic Ocean - 354-166 | ecosystem: Environmental > Aquatic > Marine > Hydrothermal vents | place: Atlantic Ocean: Mid... | reverse complement strand
TCGCTCCAGCTCTGCACGGCGATCTCTTCCATCGGGTCACACCCCTTCTCGTTTGCGAGCCGAGAGCATTATAGCAAAAGCATGGTAGCAAACCGCCCGCCGTTGATCTTCTCGGGGAGGTGCGCTATCCTCCCCCTCATCATGGCCCCGCGGAGAGCCGTCGCCGAGGAGGACCGGGAGCGCGTCCTCGAGATCGCCCGCCGCCTAGAGGAGAAGTACGGTCCGATCCCCTGGCGCTCCCACGGCGACCCCCTCGACGTGCTGATCGAGACGATCCTCTCGCAGAACACGAACGACGACAACCGCGATCGGGCGTACGACGCGCTGCTTAAACGCTACGACCGCGACTACGACGCGATGGCGAACGCCCCCCCGGAGGAGCTGGCGGAGACGATCCGCCCGGCGGGCCTCCACCGCCAGAAGGCTCAGCGCATCCAGAAGATCTTGAAGGAGATCCGGGCCGAGCGGGGCGCCTACGATTTGAGCTACTTGAGCGATCTTCGCCGGGAGGAAGCCCTGCAAGAGCTCTTGCGCTTCGAGGGCGTGGGCAAGAAGACCGCCGGGATCGTCCTGACGTTCAGCCTGGGGAAGCCCTACTTCCCCGTGGACACGCACATCGCGCGCATCACGAGGCGCCTGGGACTCGTGAAGGAGGGCGAGGACCCCCACGACGTGATGAACGCGCTCGTGCCCGAGGGGCTGAAATACCAGCTCCATCTGCATCTCATCCGCCATGGGCGCGAGGTGTGCCAGGCCCGCAAGCCCCGATGCGAGGAGTGCGTGATCCGAGACCTCTGCCCCTTTCCCGATGAGAGTCCCTTTCATCGGACGGAAAGGTCTTGACGGGACGAGCGTCCCGGGATAGGGTGAGCATGCACTTTTAAGGACACACTTGAGGGAGGAGCGATGGCCGAGGTGAGCGCGAAGGAGCTGCGATATCGACTGGGGGAGATCCTAAAACGGGTGCGGGCGGGCGAGCGGATCACGGTGACCCTGCGCGGAAAGCCCGTCGCCCTGTTGACCCCTCTCCGCTCCGAGGAAGCCCCCGCGGAAGATCCGTTCCGTCCCATCGCCTTCGGGATCTGGAAGGATCGCGAGGATGTGGAGGACGTCTCCCGATGGCTCGATCGGATAAGGGGTCCCCGCCATCCCCGGTGATCTTTGACAGCGACGTTTTGATCTACTACCTGCGGGGAAGGCCGAGTGCAGCGGAGTTCCTACGCGAAGTGCCCTATCTCCGGCGCAAGCTCCCCGCCGTCGCGTATCTGGAGCTCCTGCAAGGGGCCGCCGACCGGAGGGAGCTCCACGCGATTCGTCGAGATCTGCGCCGCAACTTCTCCGAGATCGTGCCCCTGAGCGAGGCGATTACAGGACAGGCCTTCCGCCTCATGGAGCGGCACGCGCTCCCCCACGGGCTCCGGGTGGCCGATGCCCTCATGGCGGCTACGGCCTTGGTGTGGGGATTCGAGCTGGCCACGGCCAACGAGCGCCACTATCGCCCGATCCGCGGACTCCGCCTGCGGGTCTATCGCCCCTAAGGCCCAAGGGTTGCTTCCAGGGCGCAAATCCCCTATAATGCCGTAACTCGGAGGCACGGAGGGGAGGGGATCGCAGTTGCGTACCGGCATCACGTTCGACGACGTGCTCCTCGTCCCCCGGCGCTCGGCGGTCCTTCCCGACGAGGTCGACGTAAGCACCCGGCTCACCCCCCGCATCCGCCTGCACATTCCCATCTTGAGCGCCGCGATGGACACCGTCACCGAGGCGAGGATGGCGATCGCCATGGCCATCGAGGGCGGGGTGGGGGTCATCCACCGCTATCTCAGCCCCGAAGAGCAAGCCGAGGAGGTCCGCAAGGTGAAGCGCTACGAGTCCGGGGTGATCAAGGACCCGTTCACCCTGCGCCCGGACGACCCCGCCTGGAAGGCCCGTCGGCTCATGCGCGAGAAGGGCATCTCCGGGGTCCCCATCGTGGACTCCGAGGGGAAGCTCGTGGGGCTCGTGACCTCGCGGGATTTGCAGTTCCAGACGGATCCGGAGGCCCCCCTCGCTCGGGTGATGACCCCGCGCGAGAAGCTCGTCGTCGCCCCTCCAGACGTGGACCTCGAAAGGGCCAAGGAGATCTTGTACGAGCACCGCGTGGAGAAGCTCCCCTTGGTCGACGAAGAGGACAAGCTGCGGGGGCTCATCACGATCAAAGACATACGGAAAGCGGAGGAGCACCCCTACGCCTGCAAGGACGCGCGCGGGCGGCTCATCGTGGGGGCCGCCGTGGGCACGGCCCGGGACCTCAAGCGCGAGGAGCTCCTCTTAGAGGCCGAGGTGGACTTCCTGGTGGTGGACACGGCCCACGGTCACTCGGAGAACGTGCTCAAGAAGGTGAAACTCCTCAAGAAGGAGTTCCCCGACGTGGACGTCGTGGCGGGGAACGTGGCCACCGCCGAGGCGACCCGGGACCTCATCGAGGCGGGCGCGGACGCGGTGAAAGTGGGCATCGGAGGAGGCAGCATCTGCACCACTCGGATCATCGCCGGGATCGGTGTCCCCCAATTGTCGGCGGTTTTGGACTGCGCCGAGGCCGCCCGGGAGGCGGGCGTCCCGATCATCGCCGACGGGGGGATCCGCTACTCCGGCGATATTGTGAAGGCCCTCGCCGCCGGAGCCCAGGCCGTGATGCTCGGCAGCCTCCTGGCGGCCACGGAGGAGTCCCCCGGCGAGCTCTTCACCTTGAGGGGCGAGACCTACAAGACGTATCGGGGGATGGGCTCCGTGACCGCGATGAAGAGCGCCCGCGACTCGGAGCGCCGCTACTTCTGGGACGAGACCCGGGAAGAGCCCATTGCCGAGGGGATCGAGGGACGGGTGAAGTACAAGGGCAAGGTCGCCGACGTGCTCCACCAGCTCGTGGGAGGACTGCGGGTGGGCATGGGGTATCTGGGTGCCCCCGACCTCAAGGCCCTCCAAGAGAACGCGGAGTTCCTGCAGATCACCCACGCCTCCGTCATCGAATCGCACCCCCACGACGTGCAGATCACCCGCGAGGCCCCGAACTACCGCTTCGAGGAGCGCTCCTAGCTCCTAGCTCCTCACTCCTCACTTAACTCCCAGCGCTCCGCTCCCTCTGGGGATCTCGGTTGACACCCGCAGGACCTTTATGCTATAAGCCCTCGGATGAAAACCTTAGAGAGGGGTGGAACGATGCAGTGTCGGATCGGGCGGATTGCGGCGGTCGTCGTACTCGGAATCGCGCTGACCCTCGGCGGGAGCGCCCTCCCGCAGGCCCAGCAGCAGGCCTTTAAGGTCTGTTCGGACATCCCCTGGGCCCCGTTCGAGATGGTGACCGAGGGCGGGGAGTTCTTCGGGTTTGACCTGGACGTGATGCGGGCCCTGGCCGTCCTGGGCGGGTACCAAATCGAGATCCAGAACTTGGCCTTCGACTCGATCATCCCCGCGGTGCAGGCGGGCACCTGCGACATCGGGGCCTCGGGCTTCACCATCACCGCCGAGCGGGAGCAGGCGGTCGACTTCTCCAACCCCTACTGGCTCTCCAACCAGGCCGTGCTCGTCCGTCAGGACGCCGGCTTCGCCTCCCTGGACGACGTCTTCTGCTGCGGGAACCGCATCGGGGCCCAGCGCGGGACCACGGGAGCGGCGTGGGTGCAGGAGAACCTCGTAGACCAAGGGGTGGACGTCGAGCTGGTCCTCTACGAGACGTACCCCCTGGCGGTGCTCGACCTCGTCAACAAGCGCATCGACGCCGTGGTCCAGGACGAGCCCGCCTCCCAGCAGTCGATCCGGGCCTATCCCGACGTGCTCACCATCGTGGGGATCGTCGAGACGAACGAGTACTTCGGCTTCAACGTCGCCGAGGGCGACCCGAACGGGCTGCTTCCCCGGATCAACCGGGGGATGGCCCAGCTGGGCCTGCAGCTGGACCTGCTGCTCACGGAGGAGGGGTGGAAGGTCGCCCTGCAGATCACCCCCGGCAGCCCGTGGGACAACCTGGTGAAGGCCTACTTCGGCGCCGACGCCGATACAGTCACCCAAGCCTGGCTCGCCTGCAAGGACGGGATCCTCACCGCGCAAAGCTACGACGACATCGCCGCCTTCGCCCAGTGCATGGCCGCGGAAGCGGGCCAACAGTAGATCCGCCGGCCCCAGAGATCGGCGAGAGGAAAGGAGAGGAGGGGCGCGGAGGTCTGCGCCCCTCCTCCGGTTTTGCTATCATCGAGCGCCCGACGTCGTGCGGGTCGATCGACAAAAAGCAGGGAACAAGGAACAAGGAAAAGGATGTGAGCTCCCATTGAGGGCTTGATCGTCATCGGGCGGAGCCTGCCGATGTTCCTGCAGGCGACCCTGATCAACTTGGGGTTGCTGGCGGGGTTGATCATCCTGGGGCTCGTGGTGGGCATCCCCATCGCGCTGCTGCAGGTCTACGGGGTCCGTCCGCTGCGGTGGCTCGCCTCCGCGTGGGAGGGGTTCTTCCGCGGAGTTCCCGCCCTGGTGCTGTTGTTCCTGTTCTTCTTCGGGCCCGCGCAGTTCGGAGTGCAGCTGAGCGCTTTCACCGCAGCGATCCTGGCGTTGGGCTTCCGCTCCTCGGGGTACCAGTCGCAGATCTTTCGGGGGGCCATCCAGTCGATCCCCCGGGGCCAGATGCTCGCCGCCCGCTCGATGGGGATGTCCCGCCTGCAGGCGATCCGCTACGTCGTCCTCCCCCAGGCGCTGCGGCTGGCCATCCCCGCCTGGTCGAACGAGTTCTCCTCCGTCATCAAGGACACGACCTTGGCGTACGCCATCGGCGTCAACGAGGTGCTGCGGCAGGTGCGCTACATCGCGGACCGCTACTACGAGCTGGCGATGCCCGCCTATCTGACCGTGGCCTTGATCTTCCTGGTGCTGACGTATGGGGGCAACTGGCTGCTGGGGCGCTTGGAGCGGCGCTGGGCGCTGCCCGGCTTCCCGATGCGGGGCGCGGAGGAACGCATCGAGCGGGGACGGGAGATCGCCGCGGAGGCGGCGCGCTGAACGCAGGGCAGGGGGAGAGTATGGAACGCGAACGCGATACGGACACGAGCCGCAGGGGACCGGACGAGGTCGTCCTCCGGGTGGAAGACCTGCACAAGCGCTACGGGCGCGAGGAGGTCCTCAAGGGGGTCTCCTTCGAGGTCCGCCGGGGCGAGACCAAGGTGATCGTCGGACCTTCGGGGACGGGAAAGAGCACCCTGCTGCGCTGCATCACCCGCCTGACGGAGCCCGACCGGGGGCGGATCTGGCTCGGGGACGTCGAGGTCACGGGCCGCGGCGTGGACCTCAACCGGGTCCGGGCTTCCGTCGGCTTCGTCTTCCAGGACTTCAACTTGTTCACGCATCTTACGGCCCTGGACAACGTGCGGATCGGGCTCCTGAAAGTCAAGAAGCTTCCCAAGGACGAGGCCACGGAGATCGCGCGGAAGCAGCTCGAGCACGTAGGGTTGGCCCACAAGGCGGACGCGTATCCGGCGGAGCTCTCCGGCGGGCAGCAGCAGCGGGTGGCCATCGCCCGCGCCTTGGCGATGGAGCCCAAGCTGATCCTCTTCGACGAGCCGACCTCCGCGCTGGACCCGGAGCTGACCGGGGAGGTCTTGGACGTGATGGTCGCTTTGGCGAAAGAGGGGATGACCATGGTCGTAGTCTCCCACGAGATCGGCTTCGCGCGCGCGGCAGCCGATGAGCTGATCTTCATGGAGGGCGGGGTGATCGTGGAGCAGGGGCCGCCCGACCAACTGTTCCGGCAGCCGAAGTACCCCCGCACCGCCGAGTTCCTGCGCAAGATCACGGCCCTCTACGGGGAGACGGGGTAGCAAGATGGACAAGATCGAGCTCGGCGGCCTGGTCTTCGATCCGGCTTGGCTCCCCAAGCTGGGGCAGGGGCTGGTCGTCACCCTGGAGATCACGGGGTTGTGTATCGCCCTCGGGATCGTGCTGGGGCTGATCCTGGCCGTCCTGCGAGTCTACGGTCGCGGCCCCCTCTATTGGCTGAGCAGCCTCTACGTGCAGTTCTTCCGGGGCACCCCGCTGCTGGTCCAGCTCCTGATGGTGTACTACGGGCTGCCCAGCTGGGGGATCGTGCTCTCGCCCTTTGTGTCGGGGGTGATCGCCCTGGGGCTCAACACGGCGGCCTACCAGGCGGAGTACTTCCGGGGGGCCATCCAGTCGATCCCCCGGGGCCAGATGCTCGCCGCCCGCTCGATGGGGATGACGCGGGCGCAGGCGATCCGCTACGTCATCCTGCCTCAGGCCCTGCGGCTGGTGATCCCCCCTTGGTCGAACGAGCTCATCCTGATGCTCAAGTACTCCTCGATCGTCTACATGGTGACGGTCATCGACCTCATGGGCGCGGCCCGGACGATCGCCGCGCGGACCTTCCGCTACTTCGAGGTCTTCATCCTGGTGGCGCTCATCTACTTGGCCCTCGTCTTCCTGCTCTCCTGGCTGCTCCGCCGCCTGGAGGAGCGGGTGCGGGTTCCGGGGCTGGGGATGGAGCGGGGGGCCCCTCACTGACGGGACGGGGCCAGGAACGGGGACGGGGAAATGCCCTAAGGGCACGTGACGTACTCCGTCCTTTGGCGGGAGAAGTAGATCGCCGGCAGATCGACCCGTGGGGCTTGGACCAGCAGATAGGGAGCCGTGGTGACGGGCAGCACAACGCATCCGGGGCCAAGGATTCGTCGGATCTCCGTGTACCCGATCTCCAATCGGCCCTTGCGTGCTCGGAGTTGATCCAGACGGATGTAGCAGCAGGGCCAGGCCCTCTCCCCCAGGAACAAGGCAACGATCATCTCCCGGGCGAAGTCGATCGTTGGCGGTCCACCGCAACGTTGCAGCCCGCCGAAGGCCTCGATCCAGAGCCGCTGAAGCTCGGCAAGGCTTCGGATGACCAAGCCGGTCTGCCGGGAGATGCGGGATCTGCAAGGGAGATCGAGGACCTCAAAGCCGACCTCGCCCTCGGGGACAACGACGATCACCCGTTGGGAAGTCGCCGTCACAGCGGCCTCATCGGAGATCGTCAGGGAAACCGTGTACTCTCCCGGCTGTCGGTAGCGGTGCTGAACGACATACAGATTCGTATCCGCCGTGCTGCCATCCCCAAAGTCCCAGCGGTATCGGACGATTCGCCGTCCTCGGGATGGCAACGACCGGAAGGCGTTCAGCTCAACGGTATCGGCCTCAAGCCAGCGCACGTCAAAGGCCGCCTTAGGCCGTGGGGATACGGTCCCCGTGGAATCCGGCGGGCCCGGAGCTTGGAGGCATCCCCCCAGCATCCCGAGCGCCCCCAACGTGCAAAGAAGGATCGACCACCTCGCACGCTGCATCCCTTGTCACCTGCCCTTCCTACTATAGAGGAAGGGACTCCGTCGGGACAATTCGATGAAACTTTCGCCTCCGGCTCGGGTATATAAGGCGTCTTCATCCCTGCGGCACAGCGAGACGGGGGATAAGGGAGATAAAGGGGTGGAATCGGGATTGCGAGATGACCTCCTTTGCCGTTCGCTGGGCCGGGGCGGGCCTTCGGAAGGGGCACCAGGGTTTTGCCCGCGGGGTTGCTGACCGCCTCCTTGCCCGCGGGATTTTTCCCCCGTGCCCTGCAGAGCCCGAGGTCCACCACCAAGGCCCAGGCCGAGCTGGCTCCCCGACTCCCCGGGGAGCTCGAAGCCCCCTCCCATCCTCACCGCACCGGGCGGCCCTCTCCAAGGGCCGCCCGCCCGCCTTGATCCGAAAACCCGAAATGCAAGCGATCGATGAAGCGCTCCGCTTTGCCTTGGGGTTGCCTCGCACCCTTGGGAGACCCTGAATCCGCCCGGAGCCTTCGGTCCAAGTTCCTCGCAAGATTGCAAGATCGCTCCCCGGTGCAGTACACTTCGCAACAGCCATGGCCCATTCCCAGCGCAAACCTCCCCTAGAAGAGCTTCGCGAGCGCAAGGAGCGCGCCCTCGGGGGCGGAGGCCCCGAGCGCGTCGAACGGCAGCATAAGGCCGGGAAGCTGACCGCCCGCGAGCGGTTGGAAATCTTGTTGGACGAGGGCAGCTTCCGCGAACTGGACGCGTTGGTCACCCACCGCATTCGGGACTTCCCGCTGGAGAAGATCCCCGGCGACGGGGTGGTGACGGGCTACGGCACGATCCACGGGCGCAAGGTCTACGTCTTCTCCCAAGACTTCACGGTCTTCGGGGGGTCGCTGTCCAAGGCCCACGCGGAGAAGATCTGCAAGGTCATGGACCTGGCGATGAAGGCCGGGGTGCCCGTCATCGGGTTGAACGACTCCGGCGGCGCCCGCATCCAGGAGGGCGTCGTCAGCTTGGGAGGGTATGCGGACATCTTCCTGAGGAACACCTTGGCCTCGGGGGTGATCCCCCAGATCTCGGCCATCTTAGGCCCCTGCGCGGGCGGGGCCGTCTACTCCCCCGCCATCACCGACTTCATCTTCATGGTGCGGGGCACGAGCTACATGTACGTCACCGGACCCGCGGTGGTAAAGACCGTCACCCAAGAGGAGGTCACCCACGACGAGCTGGGCGGCGCCCAGGTCCACGCGGAGCGCTCGGGCGTGGCCCACTTCCTCGAGGACAACGACGTCGAGTGCCTGGAGCGGGTCCGCGAGCTCATGACGTATCTGCCGCAGAACAACCGCTCCGATCCCCCCACCCTTCCCGCGGACGACCCGCCCGATCGCACGGAAGAGCGACTCAGCGAGCTGATCCCCGACGATCCGGCCAAGCCCTACGACGTGCACGAGGTCATCCGGCTCGTCGTGGACGAGGGGACGTTCTTGGAGGTCCACCGCCACTATGCCCAAAACATCCTCGTGGGGTTTGCCCGCTTGGGCGGGAGATCCGTGGGGATTGTAGCCAACCAGCCCGACGTGCTGGCGGGGGTGCTCGACATCGACGCGTCCTTGAAGGCTGCCCGCTTCGTGCGGTTCTGCGATTGCTTCAACATCCCCATCGTGACGTTCGTGGACGTGCCGGGGTTCTTGCCGGGGACGGACCAGGAGTGGCGGGGGATCATCAAGCACGGGGCAAAACTCTTATACGCGTACGCGGAAGCGACCGTCCCCAAGATCACCGTGATCTTGCGCAAGGCGTACGGGGGAGCCTACGACGTGATGAGCTCCAAGCACATCCGCGGCGACTTCAACTTCGCCTGGCCCACCGCGGAGATCGCGGTCATGGGGCCGGAGGGGGCCGTCGAGATCATCTACCGCAAGGAGCTGGCCCAGGCCGACGACCCCGAGGCCCTCAAGGCGAAGTTCGTGCAGGAGTACCGCGAGAAGTTCGCCAACCCCTACGTGGCCGCGGAGATGGGCTACATCGACGACGTGATCGACCCGGCGGAGACCCGCCCCCGCCTCATCGAGGCGCTGGAGATGCTCTCCTCCAAGCGGGATCGAAACCCCTGGAAGAAGCACGGGAACATCCCGCTGTAGCTCGCTTGGAGTTGCACACAGCCCCGGCCTGCGATACGCTATAGCCAACTTTGGCTATAGCCAAAGTTGGCTATTCTCTCAGAGGAGGGAGGTGTCCTCGTTGCGGGAAGCCCCGTTCAAGGTGGGCGGGATCGTGGAACCTCCCTATTTTGTGAATCGGGAACGGGAGCTCGAGGAGTTGGCCCAAGCCCTCCGGGGTCTTAGCCAGAACTATTTGCTCCTCGCCCCCAGGCGTTATGGCAAGTCCTCGCTGCTGCACAACCTGAAGCTTCGGTTGGAGGCGGAGGACAACCTGATCGTCCCCTACGTGAACTGCCGCGAAATCGCGGGCTATACGGACTTCTACCGCATCACGGTGGGGGCGGTCTTACAGGAGTACGAGCGCAAGAGGAAGGTGGCGGGCTTGTGGAAGCGGTTTCAGGTGGTCTTTCAAGAGCGCATCTTGCGCGCAGCCCGTCGCTTGGAGGAGCTGGGAGGCAGCCTTCGAGAGGTCGGCCAAGTCTACCTTCGGTTTCGGGAGGAGGAGGTAGACGAGCGAGCCCTGGTTCGAGCGACGTTCCGATTCTTCCGGGACATCACGCAGGAACAGGGGCTTCGCTTGGTACTCCTGCTCGACGAGTTTCAAGAGGTCGCAACCTTCAACTCCTATCTGTTCAACGTGCTCAAGAAGGAAATGGACCTCCCCTCCGCAGTGCGATACGTCTTTTCCGGATCGTCTATGGGGTTGCTCTCGGAGATCTTCCTCCGGGAGCAGGCTCCCCTCTATCTCATGGTCGGCAAATACACGATGGAGCCCTTAGCGGAGGAGGAGGTAGTTGCCTTCGTTCGAGAACGATTTCGCAACGCGGGAATGACCCTCCCCAAGGAAGCGGCTAAGGAGCTCCACCGGAGATGCGGGGGCATTCCCTTCTACGTGCAGAAGCTGGGGCTGATCGCTTTCCACCACGCCTTATGGCAGCGGTCTCGGACCGTCTCCCCGCAGGACATACAAAGGGCTTATGAGACGATGCTGGACGAACTCGATGGGGAGTTTGAGGTGAGATGGCTGGCCCGCTTCAGCCCCCTGCAGCGGATGATCCTCAAGGCCCTGGCCTCGTTGGGAGAGGCCCGCCTCCGAGACCTGGCTCAACACATTGGGCGCAAACCCTCCGATATCTCTTCCTCGATCTCCCGCCTGAAGGAGATGATGATCCTCCAAAAGCGGACGAACGGGACCTACGCTCTCGTAGACCCCGTCTTCGCTGCGTGGCTTGCCCGCTCGGATGCACAAAGCCGGGAGTAGCCAAATTCGGCTATCGCCAACGTTGGCTCCTCCGCCGCGCCGACGGCGGGCCGCGAGGGGATGGCTGTCCTTGACCCCGAGGCGCGCGGTCCCGTAGGCTGCAGCGAGAGCCACAGGAGGCGATGGCTTTGAAGATTCGATTCGGGGTCGAACTCAGGGTTTGGGTGCTCGTTGTCGCCGGAGTTCTTCTTATCTCCATCTCCGCTTGGGGTCAGTCTCGGACGTATGGCTGGGAGGAGGCCGCGGAGGAATCGTACTGGTACTCCCTCTACAACGCGGAGGCCCTGGCCGGATCGGGCCTCGGCGTGCTGGAGGACGGGCTGCTCATCTGGCCCTACGCTGCGGGTACGCCCCTGTACGTCCAAACCCAGAGCACGAAGTGGTCCGAGCGGAACCTCGATCGGCGGGTGACGGCCCAAGCCGTGGGGTGGGCCGCGGTGGCCTGGCTCTCCCACGCCAAGCAGCTCGACCGGCTCCACGACCGGGGGATCGCCCCCCAGAAAGATGCCCTTCGGGCGATCGACTTCGGGATCCGCGCCGCCAAGGCCCTGGACCGAGCCTACGTCCAGCTGCGCGATCCCGTCACGAAGCTCTACCGCGCGGAACTGGCGGCCTCCGAGTTCCCCCCTCAGGACCAAGCCGCGGTGCTCCAAGCCCTGGCCGAGCTGATCACGATCGCCGAGGGGTTTCCCCTGTACCGCGGGGAGGTCTCCCGCCCGGAGGCCGCCCGCCGGGCCGAAGAGCTCCTGCGCGCCGTTTGGGCACAGATGGAGGAGAACCCCGACTGGCTCGGCGGCCTGTACGAGGAGGCCTTGCTCTTGGAGGCGGTCGCCGCCGTCGGGGCCGCCCTTGAGGACCGTCCCGGCCTCCTCTCCGAGGTCGCCTCGTGGGTCTACGAGCGAGCCCGTGCGCTGGCCCAGGAGCTGGTCCGCTCGCCCGACGCCCCCACGCGCGCCCAAGCCGAGGGCGTCCGCGCCCTGCTCGTCGCCTATCGGATGACGGGCGATCCCGCCCTCCGGGAGGACGCCCTTACAGTCTGGGAGCGCCTCCAAGGGCGATGGGACGGGGAAATCAACGTCTATCGTCTGGAGGACGACCCGAACGCCCCGGGGGCGTACGAGTACGCGTTAGAAGACGTGAGCGCGCTGGTGGGGGCCTTCGGTGCCGCGATCCACGGAGCGGGACTCCCGAGTGCGAAGGAGCGCTACGCGCAGTTCTTCGAGGCCGTGGTGAAGCGCTCGCGCTTGATGATCGCCGAGGGGCCGGAGGCGGGCGGGGACCTCGACGGCGACGCCGTTCCCTCTCCCCTCGAGGCAGGCGGTGCCTATGGCCGTCCCCCCGTCTTCGTCAGCCGAGTGCGATATGACCTCCAGGACGCGACGTGGTACGTCACCAACAGCCTCTTTCGCGCGGGCGGGGCGATGCACCTGGCCGCACGCCTCCTCGGGCTCGGAGCCCGCGAGGGGCAGCCGTATCTAGGCCCGCCCCGCTACGGGCTTCCCGAGAGCGTGAAGGCCCAGCTGATCGCGCTCCAAGGGCTGGTTGCGGAGCTGCGCGCCCGCCAAGTCCCGCGCGAGGAGATCGACGCCCTCAAGGTGCTGTTCAGCCAGGTAGAGTCGAGGGTCCGGGGCCTGAGCGCCCAGGTCTCGGCGGTGGAGCCGCTCCCCCGCCGGCTCGCCGAGCTCCAAAAGCAAATCGCAGAGCTGGAGCAGCGACTTGCGCAGCTCCAGAGCGAACGCGAGGAGACCGTGAGGGCGGAGGTCTCCCGCCGCGACACCCTCACCGTCATCGGGATCGTCGTCGTGCTGCTCCTGGGGTTTGTGCTCTACCAGTGGACGTTGAGCAGCCTACGGCGTCGGAAGCGAGAGCGGGAGCGAGAGGCCCTTTAGGATCATGTTGACGGCGGAGTAGAGGAGCACGGCGCCGAAGAGCCTCCGCAAGAAGGCGCGGGGCACGCGGGTCGCCGTGTACGTCCCCAGCTGGGCTCCGACGACGATCCCCAGCGCTAGGGGGAGGGCATAATCCAGGCGCACGTTCCCCTGGACGTAGTGTTGCAGGGAGCCGACCAAGGCCGAAGGCCCCATCACGAAGAGGCTCGTGGCCACCGAGGTGAGGAGGTCCACTCCCAGCAGCAGGTTCATCGCCGGGACCATCACCACCCCGCCGCCGACCCCGAAGAAGCCCGAGATCATCCCCGCCAGGACCCCCACGATCCCCGCGGCCAGCGGGGAGAACCGCTCGCCGGGGTTCTCATCCGCTTCGGCCCCCGCTTCGCCCCCCGACGAGGCCGAAGGCCGACGGCGCAGCCACTCCGCCACCGTCTTGGGCTCCCGGCCCCCGAGCATCAGGACGGCTACGTACAGCAACAAGACCCCGAAGGCGACGGCGAGCCCGCCGCTGGAGATGTACCGCGTAAGGAAGGCCCCCAGCCACGCGCCCACCAGCGCCGTGGGCAGCAGGACCGCGCCCAGTCGAAAATCCACCACCCGGCGCTTGGCGTACCCCAGGGTGCTGGAGAGGCTGTTGAAGACGATCGCCGCCAGACTCGTCCCCACGGCGATCTGGGTGGTCGGCACGTAGAAGAACGCCAGCAGCGGGACCATGAAGATCCCGCCCCCCACCCCGATCATGCTGGCGACCCACCCCACGCCGACGGCGGCTACGGCAAGCACGAAGTATTCCATCGCTGCTTGCTTCTCGCGCGTTCGATTCGATTCGCCCCGATCAGAAGCCTAGCGCGCAGCCGTCCTTGCGGGGGTCGGAGGCCCCCGCGAGCATCCCCGTCTCGGGGTCCAGGGCGACGATCTGGGCCCCGCCGAAGTTCCCGTCCCCCTCGACGAGCTCGTGGCCCCTTTGCGCTAATCCCTCGCGGATCTCTTTCGGCATAAAGGGCTCGACGGCCACCCGGCGTCCCCCGTAGTAGCGCACCCGCGGGGCCTCTACGGCCTCCTGGAGGTCCATTCCGTGATCTAACACATGGCACAGGAGCTGCACGTGTCCCTGGGGCTGCATGAACCCGCCCACCACCCCGAAGCTGAGCCACGGCTCCCCGTCGCGGAGGGCCATCGCGGGGATGATCGTGTGATAGGGGCGTTTGCCGGGCGCCAACGAGTTGGGGTGCTCCGGGTCGAGCGCGAAGAGCGCTCCCCGGTTCTGGAGCAGAACGCCGGTGCCCTCCACCGCGATCCCGGACCCGAAGGGCATAAACAGGCTCTCGATGAGCGATACGACGTTGCGTTCCTCGTCCACGACCGTCACGTAGACCGTCCCGCCCTCCAGGGCCCCGGGCGGCCCGGTGTCCAACGCCCTCTCCCCGATGAGAGAGCGCCGCTCGGCGGCGTATTCCTTTGACAGGAGCTTCTCCACGGGCACCTCCGCATAGCGGGGATCGGCGATATAACGCTTCCCGTCGTCGAAGGCGAGCTTCAGCGCTTCGATGACCCGGTGGTAATACTCTGCCGTAAGTCCCATCGAGGCCAAATCGAAGCCCTCCAGGATGTGGAGCGCCAGCAGCGCGATCAGGCCCTGACCGTTCGGGGGGTGCTCCAGCACTTCCACCCCGCGATAGCGGATTGCGATGGGGTCGACCCACTCCGGTCGGAACGCCACGAGATCGTCGAGGGAGAGCCAGCCCCCTAGCCGCTCGGATTCGCGGACGAGGGCCTGCGCGATCTCCCCCTCGTAGAAGGCGTCCACGCCCTCGTGGGCGATCGCCCGAAGCGTGCGCGCTAACGATGGATTGCGAAAGGGCTCGCCGGGGCGCGGAGCCCGTCCCTCAAGAAGATACGTCTGCGCCGTAGCGGGGTGGCGTCGGAGCTTCTCTTCGGATCGTTGCCACCTCCGGCTCGTGATCTCCATGACGGGGAAGCCGCGCTCGGCGTACCCGATCGCGGGCTCCAGAAGCTCTTTCAAGGGCTTCGTGCCGAAGCGTTCGAGGAGGGTCTCCCAGCCGCGGAGCGCCCCCGGGACCGTGACGCTTACGATCCCGTCTGAGGGCATCCGCTCGTAGCCCTTCTCCCTGAGCTCTGAGAGGGAGGCGTTTCGGGGAGCAGGGCCGCTGGCGTTGAGCGCGTACACCTCACGCTCTTTCGCGGAGTAGACGAGCGCGAAGAGGTCCCCTCCGACCCCGGTGCTCATGGGCTCGGTCACGCCCAGCGTGGCCACGGCGGCTACGGCTGCATCTACGGCGTTCCCGCCCTTCTGCAACACGTGGAGCCCGGCTTGGACGGCCAGCGGCTGGCTGGTGGCCACCATCGCACGGGGGGCTCTCACCGTCGAACGTCCCTTGGAGCGCATGAAGCCTCCTTGCACAATCGTTAATTCTCCTTGGCAGGCTGGCGCAGCGCCGCTTCGATCAGCTCGTCGAGTTCCCCGGAGAGCACGGCGTCCACGTTCCCGATCTCCACCCCCGTGCGGTGGTCCTTCACCAGGCGGTAGGGCTGGAGCACATACGAACGAATTTGGGAGCCCCACTCGATGCTCTTCTGCTCCCCCTTGAGCTGGGCCAGCTCCTCCTCCTGCTGGCGGCGCTTCAGCTCGTAGAGCTTCGCCTTGAGCATCCGCATCGCGATCTCTTTGTTCTGGTGCTGGGAGCGCTCCCGCTGGCAGGCCACCACGATCCCCGTGGGCAGGTGCGTGATCCGCACCGCGGAGTCCGTTTTGTTCACATATTGCCCGCCCGCGCCGCTGGCCCGGTACGTGTCCACGCGGAGGTCCTCCTCGCGGATCTCGATCTCGGGGTCCTCGACCATGGGGGTCACCGAAACCGCTGCAAAGGAGGTGTGGCGGCGCTTGTTCGCGTCGAAGGGCGAGATCCTCACCAAGCGATGGACTCCCTGCTCGTGGCGCAGGTACCCGTAGGCGTACGGCCCTTCGACCTCCACGGTAGCGCTCTTGATCCCGGCCACCTCGCCGGGGCTCACCTCGAGCACCCGATAGCGGAAGCCGCGGCGCTCCAGCCAGCCGATGTACATCCGCAGGAGCATCTCCGCCCAGTCCTGGGCGTCCGTGCCCCCCGCGCCCGCCTGGATCGTAAGATAACAGGGCCCCTCGTCGTAGGGCCCACTGAGAAAGGTCTCCAGCTCCAGGCGGTCCAGCTCTTGGGAGAGCTGCCGGAGCTGCTCCTCGGCCTCTTGGGAGGCGGCAGCGTCGCCCTCCTCCTCGGCGAGCTCTGCGAGCACCTCGAGGTCCTCCAGGGCACGCTCTAATCGCTCGAACTTCTCGACCTGGGCGCGCTTCGTCTCGAGCTCCTGGGAGATTCGCTTGGCCCGGGCGCGGTCGTCCCAGAAGCCGGGCTTCCCCATCTCGGCTTCCAGCTCTTGAATTCGGGCCCTTAAGGTGGGAACGTCAAAGGCGATCCCCGACGGCTAGAAGCCGTCGGCGCAGCTCCTGGATGCGTTCGCGTTCGATGGCCATTTGCACCGATCACCTCACAGATTTTAGGATTTCAACGCGATGAGCGCAACCGAATCGGAAGCCAAGGGGGTTCTCTATCTGGTGGCCACCCCCATCGGCCATTTGAAGGACATCACGCTGCGGGCCCTGGAGGTTCTGCGGAGCGTCGACCTCATCGTCGCGGAGGACACGCGCCGCTCCCGGGTTCTCTTGGAGCACTACGGCATCGAGACCCCCTTCGGGCCCAGTCTCTACGAGGGCGTCGAGGCCGAGCGCGTGGAGCGCCTAGTGCAGTTCCTGAAGGAGGGCAAGGACGTCGCCCTCATCTCCGACGCGGGGACCCCGCTCATCCAGGATCCCGGGTTCGTGCTGGTGCGCCGGGCCGTGGCGGAGGGCATACGGGTGGTGCCGGTCCCCGGCCCCACGGCGCTCGTCGCGGCGCTGGTGGCCTCGGGATTCCCCACGGATCGCTTCGTCTTCGAAGGCGTCCCGCCCAAGAAGCCGGGGAAGCGGCGGGCCTTTTTCGAATCGTTGAGGGGAGAGGAGCGCACCGTGGTGCTCTACGAGAGCCCCCATCGCATCCTCAAGACGCTGGAGACGCTGGCCGAGGTGCTCCCCGAGCGGGAGATCTGCCTGGCCCGCGAGCTCACCAAAGCCCACGAGGAGTTCCTGCGCGGGACGGCGGAAGAGGTGCTCCGGCGGCTCCGAGAGAGGCCCAGGGTCAAGGGGGAGTTCGTGTTGATCCTCCGCGGAGCGGATTCGTGAGGACGGAGGGAGATTCGTTGGCCTTAAGCGGGTGACCTCGGGGAGTCTTCCCCTTCCCCTTCCCCGCAAACCGCAGACGGAACGGAGAAGGGGTTGTACGAACCGTGGGGAGATGGCTACGA
>Ga0256839_1003235_pt1 | contig 17029 bp, 17 predicted proteins | sample 354166metaG_FD_185968 | JGI IMG/M metagenome (GOLD analysis project Ga0256839, IMG submission 185968) | Hydrothermal vent microbial communities from Mid Atlantic Ridge, Atlantic Ocean - 354-166 | ecosystem: Environmental > Aquatic > Marine > Hydrothermal vents | place: Atlantic Ocean: Mid... | reverse complement strand
GGCGATGCTGCGGCTACAAACCCATGGGCAAACGGCGTGCGGGCCGACCAGGGCGACGACATTGCCAAACGCGATTACTCTCCGGCGTCAAGCAAGCTTCAATCAAGAGTTTCTGCCGTCCAAAGGTATATTCCAGGCGACATTTTCGGGTACATAATCGCCAACGATGGCACGGGTTCGATCGGGGCTGTGCAGGTTGCAGGGGAGTCACGGCAACTCCTCACGAGATTAATAAGGACGAGATCAATAAGGTCAATCCGAGGCATGAGAGCAAACAGGTGGTGATCCCTATGGGCGAGAATGGGCGGAAGCCAGATGGTACCTTCGCGGCAGGAAACAGATGTGCCGTCGGCAACAAGGGCGGCAGGCCCACCAACGCTGCCAGGCGAGTGATCGACGAGCTTCTCCACGCGCCAGAGGTCTATATCCACGACGAGGACGGCAAGCCCATCGGCCAGGCCGTCAGCCTGGTCGAGAAGGCCAGGATCACGATCGACAACGCCCTCTCTTCCACGGACAAGGACGGGAACACCAGCTACGCCGCACTCATGGCAGCCCGTGACATCTTCAACCGTGCATTCGGGCTCCCCAAGGCCACGATGGACCTCCGCGTCTCCAACACCGACACACTGATCGACGACCTCAACGCCGCCGAGCAGCAGGCCGAACTCGACGAGCTGAACGAAGCAAACAAACCAGGCCGCCTCAATGGGAAACCGTGAGTGTTGACCTCTCCACGCTTGAAATACCAAATGTTCAACCGCTCGAATACGCGGGTGGCATCTGCGAGCTGAGATTCCCAGGCAACCGGACGATCCGCATCCCCAAAGAGCCTGCGGATTTCATGGGCTGGCGGAGAGACATACTCCGCAGGGGTGAATCATCTTCCAGGTTCCGCCGAACCATGATGTCGATGGTCCACGAGCTGTGCCCCGAGGCCGCGATCCTCTGGTTCAACGCCTTTGGATGGCTCTTCAAGCAGCAACGGGTCAACGCGGCGGGACACCAGGTGTCGGTCAAAGGCAAGGCCACCAATGTGCCGGCGAACCTCTGGCCGTGCCAGGACGACGCGATCGGCCAGGTCTTCGAGGCGATCCACGACGGGCACGATCTCGTCGTGGACAAATCACGCCAGATGGGCGTCACCGTCCTCATCAGCGGCATCTTCAACTGGTGGTTCCTGTATCAACCCGCGAGTGTCTTCCTCGTGATGAGCGAGAAAGAGGCCCTGGTCGATAACCCAGACGACCCCTACAGCATCTTCTGGAAACTCGACTACATCAACGACCGGCTGGCCTGGTGGGCCAAGCCCGACATCCGACACCCCAAGAGGCTGCTTCTGACCAACAAGAGTAATGGCAGCACGATCCTCGGACGAGCGACCACGGCAGATACCGGGCGAGGTGGGGCCTTGCTCGCGGCGCTCATAGACGAAGCCGCCAGCATCGCAGAGCTCGAAGCGATCAAGACAGCACTCGCCGACGCCACGAGCTGCCGCATCGCCAACTCCACACCCAAAGGCCCCGGCGTCTACTCTGATATGGTGTACGACGGCTCCTGGCCAGTGCTGCAAATGCCGTGGTGGAACCACCCCGAGAAGGGCCGTGGCCGAGAGCTCGCATACGATGAGGCGATCGGAGAGGTCTATGTCACGAGCCCCTTCTACGAGCACCGCGTCAAGCGAGCTGGAGGACGGCTAACCGCCGAGATCGCCCAAGAACTCGACATGAAGCACCAGATGGCAGGCTCCAGCTTCTTTGACCAGGTGCATGTGCTCAGGCAGAAGGCACAACACGCCACAGACCCGCTCAGCGTGTGCCAGCTCGGGATCAGCACCGACCTCCACGAAGACGACTGGCTGCGGTATATCGCGGGCCATGCCAAACCAGACCCGCTCACAGCGACCCTCAAAGACATCGATCTGACCACAAACGGCAACCTCTCACTCTGGATCGACCTCGAAGACTCCAGAAAGGGCATGAGACCACCGCAGCGGATGACCTACGCGATTGGCGCGGATGTCGGCCAGGGCCAGAACGCCTCTCACTCGGTCGCCAGCATCTTCGCCATCGAAATGGGCCGGAAGGTCGGCGAGCTGGTAGACGCGAGTATCAACCCCCACGAGTTTTCCCGCACACTCGCCCTCCTGGGTCTCTGGTTTGGTGGAGCAACCCGAATACCGCTGCTCAACATCGAGGCAAACGGCCCGGGGCTCACCGTCATCAGGCAGCTCCAGAGACTCTACTACCCACGGATCATGCGGAGACTCACCAAAGGCCCGTCAAATGCCAAGCAGGGGGAGAAACTTGGCTGGTTTTCCTCGGTCGCCACAAAACAGGACCTCCTCCAGGCATACAGAGCAGCACTCAGCACGGACAGTTTCATCAACCCGAGCCGACCGGCACTTGTTGAAGCGTCTAAATATGTCCGCTACGCAAATGGCTCGATCGGCCCCGGCAGGCTCGAACACGAGAGCGCAGACGCCAGGGCGACACACGGAGACCGCGTTATCGCCGATGGTCTCGCCTGGATGGCTGCTCAGAGCCTCGGCGCTCAATCGCACGCCGAAGACATCCCACCCCCCGAAGGCAGCGCAGCAGCGGACGAGTTGATCCTGCAAAGACTCGAAGAAAAGGCCAGAGGGGGGAAATCAAATACTCGGGCCAAACACGGGGGTGCTTCGATCACCTGGAGGGGCTCCAAGGGCGGTCGTCGGTGGTGAACTAGCTCACCACAAGCTCACGACTATGGGGGTTGGCGCGTACCTAGGCCCCAAGATGGGGGTTGAATGGGGTTACTTTTTTCAAATACACCACTTGCCCTGGATTTCGAGGGTGGGTATGAGACCCTGGTGACACGGTGGACCGCTGGAGCGTTCCTTGGCAGGGTTTATCACACCCAAAGCTCTCAAGCGTGCCTGCATCCGCAGCGAGACTCGGATCAAACCGTTCCGGGATCAGCGCAAGAGGTTCGTCAAAGAATACCGTGGCCGCTTCTACGGCGACAACGGCGATGCCGAAGCCCAGCCGATCAACCTGATCTACCGCCACATGACCGTCATGGCCGCCCACCTCACTGCGGGCAACCCGATCAACGATGTCCGAACCGACCGACTGGAGTTCCGTGCCCAAGCCCTCCTGCTCAAGTTGGCACTCGGGCACCTCGATCAGCAAATAGACCGTGCCCGTATTTCACGCCGGATGCTCATGGAGTCTTTCGTCTCCCCCTGCATGTTCGCCCGTGTCGGGATGCGTGCTGGTGTCGAGTTGGTCACGGTGGACGGCGAGAGCTACGACCGTGGGCAGCCGTACTACATGCCGATCTGTCTCGACGACATGATCTACGACCCCGTCGCCAGGTGTGACGACGAGGCCCTCTTCATGGGCCACAAGTACCGGATCAACCGGGATCGGGCGCTCGAGAGCGGGGTATTTAAGGGATACGAGGATCAAATCAAGAAGCTCCGTGCCGTCAGCGACAGCATGGGCGAGCCGTTGGCAGCCGAAACCACCCCGGATCGTGGTGACCCACTCGCCTACGCCGGTGGTGACATCATCGAGCTGGCCGATGTTGCAATCTACGACGACGACATGGTCTACATGGCGACGATCCCCTGGGGGGAGGACGAGCCGGACGAGTATTTCCATTTCGACCTCTGGGATGGACCCGAGCGAGGCCCGTTCGTCAAACGAGAGTTCACGCCCGGGATCGACTCGCCCTTCGGTGTCCCACCCGTCGCCCAAGCCCGAGAGCAGGCCGAGCTGGTCAACAGCACGCTCAATAAGCTCTCCGACCAAATCGACAACCTCAAGACGATCATGGCATACAAGCCGGGCTTTGACGACACCGCCAAGGCGATGGACGACGCTCCTGATTTCGGCAAGGTGAAGGTCGAAGACCCCAGGACCGATGTCAATGTCATCCCGATCAACACCGTGACGCCCGGCCTTGACGGTTTCGCCACGATGATGCTCAACTTATGGAACGAACAGACGAGCGGCATCCAGATACTCGGAGGCACCGGGGGGAGCAAGGACAAGACCGCGACTGAATACGCTGGTCAGAGTTCGGCCGCGGGCCTAATGATCGGCGACCTGGCCCGCGAGCATGAGCGGTTCGAGACTGAAGTCACAAAGCGGTTGGCCTTCTACCTCCGCACCGACCCGTTCATCAAGCTCCCCCTCGTCCACCGGATGCGTGGTGGCGAGCTGATCCAGGTCAACTACACCCCTGATATGGTCGAGGACGACCACGGCGAGTTCACCTACAAGATTCGTACGCTCTCGATGCGTGCCGAGACGCAAGACCCGATCATCCGCCAGCGTCGGCTCATCGAGCTGATCGGCTCGTTCGCCCAGATCGCCCAGGTGAGTGCCCTGACCGAGGGGATGATCGACTTTTCGGGCAGCGTGCGCGTCTTTGCCCGCGAGTTCGGCATCGAAGAGGTCGACGAGATCATCGGCGACCCCGGATACGCCGCGATGCAAAAGGCGATCTACAGCCAAGTTCCGGGTCCGTCGATGGGACAGCCCAGCCCTATGCGTGGGCTCAGGCCCGAGGCACTTACCCATATGCGGACCGCCACAAGCAACAGGCACACGACCACCGCCGGTGTGACCACCGGAGCAATTGGTGGCGCAATCCCGAGCCCAGCCGCATAGGAGCCGCAGCATGGAAACGAAAATCGATGACAACCAACCAGACCCCTCCACCATGACGATTGACGAGAAGGTTGAGTATCTGCTCGAAAATCTCGGCGATGTCAAGATGTGGGTGTTTGGCGAGTCGTTGGCAGATCAACACAGAAGTGCTGTTGAAAGCCAAGGTGCTCACAGGGAAAGTGTTACGGCTCAGTTCAACGGCGTTCGCGGCTGCATCGACAAGAATGACATCGCCGTCAGAGAGCTGATTTCAGCGGTCGATAAGAACATGGCCAAGGCGTGTTCGGTCCTTGCGAACAGGATCAACGCACTGGGTGACGATCTGAACAGGCGAACCGCAGTTCCCGGTTCCGTCGCGCAAACATCCGAGCCCGACGACAACGCGAGCCCGATCGTCCTGTTTGTAGAAACGCTCGCCAAGGAAGCACACGAGGGCTGGCGGCAAAGCGCGGACCGCAGCTACTCGCCGCACAACATGCCGTGGAGCAAGCTGACGCGGGGCCAGCGTGCGAGCATTTCTCGCAATACGCGGGGCATCCTCGACGAGATGGCCAAACACGCCGATCTGTTTGCACGCCCCGTCATCATCGACGACCCCTACGAGGGTGTCGAGTTGGAGGTTGGGACCATTCCAACTTCCGAGGCGGGGATGCGAGCCGAGTTCGCCAAAGCAGGCGTCGAAGTGCCAGACGGCATGATCGTCTCGGATGCACCACACCCCGACGACCACCCAGAACCGCCCGCATCCTTCCTGGCCGGCGATCCGTGCGTCTTTCAAGACCCGGATGGCAAGTCCGGGCCAGTCAACGCCAAGGTCATCACCGCAACCGACAAGAGCGGTCGTACCCAAATCCAGTTCACCAACGGGCTCAAGGACATCGTGAATGCCCGCTGTCTGAAACGCCCAGGCTGAACCCATGCCCTGCTATGACCTCCATTGCCCAGCCTGTGACCACCGTTACGAGGACTTCGCGCCCATGGCGCTGCGGTTCACGCTTCGGTGTCCACGGTGCGGGGACAAGGTCGAGAACGACTGGAGCAGCCAGCGGGCACCCGCCGTCGAGAAGGACTGGCACGGCTCGAAGGCACGCTCGATCGGGCTCCTCATCACCGACGAGGAACGCGACGAGGTGCTCCGTGAGTGCCCCTCCGTCGAGGTCAACAAGGCGGGCCAGCTCATCAGCCACAACCGAGGCCACCACCGCAACCAGATGAAGGAACTCTCGGCCTACCAGAAGCGGCTCGTGCAGAAGGACGCCCCGGCACGCGAGGCGAAGAAGCGAGCCGAGGACGCCGAGAAAGCAGAACGACTCAAGTCACTCAAGGAGATCGCCCGTGACACTCTCAGACGCCGACGCCAACAACTCAAACGCATTTAGTGGAGCACTCGGTTTCGAGCCAGAGACCAAAGAGGCTGCCGCTGCGCCAACTCCGACAACCGAAACCTCGGCAACCCCCGCCAAGGAAGCGCCCGTGGTCAACGGGTTCGTGAACCCAGAGGCCATCCCCCCGAAGAACGACGACAGCACGGACCAGCCAGAAAAGGGTGCCGAGACCACCGCCACGGAGACCCCGGCAGACGGCACAGCGTCCAAGGCTGGAGAGGAAGGCACGGACGCCGACCTCGACGGCTTCCTTGGTATGGACAAGACCCAGGCGGACAGCGTCGTCGCCGCTCTGAACGCCAACCAGTTCGCGGTGCAGGCAGACCAGAAGCCGCAGGCAACGCCGACACTTTCTGACGAAGAGATCAAGGCAATCACCGAAGACCTGGCGATGGGTGACAAGGCAGCAGCCGCGTTCACAAAGCTCGCCAAGGGCAACCCTGCTGCCGCCGCACAGATCGCGGGACAGCCCCAGGTTCCAGGACAACCCGCCCAGCCGGCGCAACCGGCTGTGAGTCCCGCCGTCGCCGCCGCCTCGAAGACTGCGCTTTCGTCGTTCCTCAAGAACCTCGAAGGGATGGGCACGCTCGACCGCATCCGCATGACGCCTGGCATGGGCGATCAAATCTTGCAGACCGCCGACACGGTGGCCACCGCAATGGGCGCGAAGACCGAACGGGACTTCGAGAAAGCACTCAACATGGCCTACTACGCCGTGGACCCCCAGGGCGTGCAGGAACATTTCAAGAAGCAGGGACAGGACAAAGTCACCGGCGCTCTGAAGCGCAGAAAGGGATTGATCGACGCAACACAGGCACAGACGACATCTCCAAGAGCCGGGGGTGATGTTTCTATGAGTGAAGTCCTCAGCGCGTACAGAGAAGGCAAGAGCATCCGAAAGCTGCTCAACGCCTGACGCGCTCACCCCAGGGCATGACGCCCGATTTAGTGCAAGGAGATTGCTATGAGCACCTTTGGCTCCGCAACCGCATCAGATTTCTCGCTCGTCGTGGATCACACGCTCGCGCATTTCCACAAGCGACCAAAGTTTCAGACCGTGATGGACCTCGCGGACGGGTACCCGTTCCTCGAACGAATCTTCCCGGCACACCGGATGCGCAAGCAGTCCGGCCAGAAGTGCGAGTTCCGCTTCGTTCTGGACGGCAACGGCTCTTTTCGATGGACATCACTCTTCGAGCCCAGGGGACAGCGAGACTACTCGCAGTCGATCCTCAAGGGCTATGTCGAGTGGGCCAACTGTGATTATGAGTGCTACATCCACCAGCCCACCTTTGACCGCTGCCGCGACGAGGCTGAGATCATCAGCTATCTTGAAGAGCAGATGTTCACCGGCAAGAAGTCGGCGGTGGAGGGTATGGAGCCAAGCTTCATGCAGGCACCCGCAGACGCAGAAGACACCAAGTTCCCCCAGACATTCCCGGCCTGGATTCTTGGTGTGACGAAAGGCGTCGAGAACTACGAAGGTGGGTTTATCGGACAGAACGCATACTACGAGGACGGGACGGCCTTCTCCAATGGTGCTGGCAACCTCGCCCGGGATACCGAGTCCAGGTTCCGCAACTGGGCGGCGAACCACAACGGCTCGTGGGATTCGCAGCTCATCAGCGCGATCCGCAAGGGTCGGATCATGCGTGGGCAGAAGATCCCCTCGATGCTCCGAAGCGCTGTCAGCGACCGGCCCGAGAAGAACACACTCGTGATGAGCCAATACATGCAGGCCGAGTACGAAGACCTCGTGGCGACCCGCTACAGCGACGGTGAGAACAAGGATGTTGCGCCGCAGGGCATCGGGGGCTTCAGTCTCTACAACACGCCGATCATTCCGTGCGGCACGCTCAACGACGACCCGCTCAAGAGTGTCTACGACATCAACTTCTCGTTCATCTATCCGATCGTGCTCCGCGACCGCTGGCACAAGGCCCTCCCGACCAAGGAGGACTCGGACCTCGATGAGATGTTCATCAAGCGGTACAAGTGCTCGTGGCAGATGCTCTGTGATAACCCCCGCTTTGCAGGGGCCAAGTACCACATGCCCCGAACCTGATTGACGACCCATGCCCCCGGTCACAGCGACCGGTGGCGGTTTCCGTGACAGAAAGAACCCCGTGTTCACGACCACAGGAGTATCGACATGAACACCTCACGCTTTTTGACCGAGGGTGGCGGGCTCGTTGCCGCACTGACTCGGAAGGTTTATTACACAGCCAAGACGCTCGACAAGGACGCGGCAAGCGGTCGATCTGCGATCTCCGACACGCTCGCCAATGGCGGCGTGCTCTGCTTCGACCCGTTTGGGTGGGACAAGGGGCAGGGCGTCGATGTGACGCAACCCGAGGATGGTGCCGACGGTGACAACCGTGGCATGATCGCCGGCTATGTCGTTGGGCTCCGTGGCACGATCACGACCGCCCAGTATGTCAATGTCGTGCCGTTCACCCCTGGCACGCCGGGCGATCCGTTGACCGACGCGACACAGACGCCGATCACGCCAACCTATCTCAAGACCGCATCGGGGAGCTTTGCCCTCGTCCTGGCCACGATGGACGGCACGGCACCGGCTGACGAACCCCTGGCTCGCTGTATCTCGATGGATATTGTGGACACTGACACTGTCAACGCCCGCGCACCCGTCATCTTCATCTGATCCTTTCGGTAGGTAGGGGGCGGGCATCAAACCGTCCTCCGTGTCACCAACACCGGACACATGTCCGTCCCCCTACCTGCCTTTTCTGCTGGAGCACCGCTATGATCGATGCACCGGTCGGCTCAAACCTCGAAGAGCTGATGCTCCAGCTCGCGGTCTACATCGACAAGGCAGACCAGACCAGCGATGGGGATGCTCTGCCCGCAGATGAAGGCGAGCAGCGCATCCTCCGTCGCTGGATCAATGAGGGGTACTCCCTCTTCATGCGGAGTGACCCCCGGTGGTCGTTCCTCAAGCGGCAGGTCGAACTCACACTCTCGAACATCGTGGGGCCAGAGAATGTCAACGGCGAAACATGGCGGATCAGGTTGCCCTCGTTCGTGCGCGGCTTCCCCTCGCCCGCCGTATTCAGCGTACGGCAGAACGACATCACCACCGCCGTGCTCTGTATTCGAGAAGCCGAGTGGATCGACCGCAACATCGCGCTCGATGGCACCCGGTCAATAAGCACGCCCGTGTATTTCGCGTGCAGGGCAATCCCCATTTCAGACCGCAGCGGGGCGCACGGCCTCGGGAAGGGCGGGGCGGACGACTGGGAGGTGCTTTTCTACCCCAGGCCGAGCCGACCATACAAGGTTGGTGCTACATTCCCCGTGCGGTGGACGAAGCTCATTGACCACAACGACCGGACAATCTGCGGGCCTGAGCACGACCAGGCGATCGTCTTCGCCGCCGAGTACCTGTACCTCGCCCGCGACTCTGACGACCGCACACGACGCGAAGAGGCCAAGACGCGGTGGCTCGAATCGCTCGGCTCATCGATCCGACTCGATGCAGCCAAGCGACTCCCAGCGTTTGACAAACGACCGAAGCGATATGTCGAGCGGTCGACATGGACCGTCGGCGACAACAGTACGAAAATCACCCCATAGGAGGCATCAGCCATGCCCACGGCACACCATCCCGATCGCACCAACATCGACGAGTTTCTCCAGAGTTCGTATCCCAACAGCGGCGGACACGCCAAAGACCTTGTGATCCCGTTCTGGGAATGGCGGAATGCAAACGGCACAGACATGGCCGCTGTTTCCATTGGCACGGTCGGCAAGGCCACCATCAATCTCGGTGCAACAGACCTCAAGGGCATTCAATGGTCGGTCGGGGCAACGACCACAGATATTGCCTACTGGCACGGCCAGGTGCCGATGGACTACGACCCGGTCGAGGACAAGCTCCGGCTCGTGGTCCGCGTCCGCAAGACCGACGCCATCGACGAGAACGCCAACCTCGCCCTCGTCTGTAACGCCAAGTGGTTCGACAGCGCAAGCATTGCGGGCGAAGCGCTCGCCGCTGTCTTGACGAGTGATGCACTCGCGGCATCAACCACTGGCACCGACTGGGACGACTTCGAGGAAGTGATCTTCAACCTCGACGGGCACGGTCTCAAGCCCGGTGCGGTGCTCGAACTGAGCGTCTACCCGAACGAGACCGTTGGCTCGACCGACATGACGCTCGACATGATCTCGGCGCGGATCGACTACCGGGGCGGCGTGAGTCACAACGACCGTTCTCTCCGCAACTGGGCCTGATGAGGGGGTTTGCAGGTGATCCCGAGGACGCTGCCATTCCGAGGCGTGACCAACTCCACGAGTTTCCGTGGTCAGCCTGCGGACTTTGCGCCCTTCGGCAGCCTGCTCAACTTCCTCCCCAATGACACCGACACCGACCGCCTTCGCGGTGGACAGCGACCAGGTCTTTCCAAGCTGCTCGCCGCGAGGGTGGCATCTGGTCAGGTGCAGGCGATTCAGTCGCTCGCACTCTCCAGTCAGGTCACGGGATATGTTCCGGACGAAGATACTTGCGAGGACATCGAGACTGGATCAAGCCGCAATAGTGGTGTTCTCTCGGGCAATGCGTGGATGCTCGACGATGACCCGTCGATGTTTCGTGACTTTGACATGCTGCCCAGCGACTTCGCCTCCGGCTCGAAGTCGATCAACGCTGTTTGTTGGGATCCTGACAACGAGCACGCCTACTTGCTGATGAACTATACATCATCTGCTGGCTTCCCTCGAAATGAAACAGCCATATTCAAGGTCAGAAAAGACACGGGGGCGACTGTTTGGGAGACCCAGCTCGGCCTGGCGTTCGGCAACCCAATAATCTCATCCGGCGCGGGCAATACTGTCGAGACCGACGGCATCTTTGTTTATATCGCGGAAGGGCCACGGGTCTTTGTTCTCCTCGCATCTGACGGGGCAGGAATCAAGATATATGACATAAACGGCTGGGCAAACGAAGCGGTCGAGGCCCGTATCCGAACTGATGGCAAGTTGCTCGTCGCGTTCCGTGGCTCCAGTGTTGCTGGCACGCTTTACAACGGCCAGGCGATCCTCCCAAACTTCGGCTCCGACTTCCGCGCGGGCGTCTGCCTGTTCGATGTGGACAAGACCGACATGGTGGACCCGCTCACCTGGACATCGTTTGGGCCACAGCTCAGCACGACCGACCCGTGGTTCGAGACGACAGGCGGGGCGACCAACCCGCACGGGTATTTCAGGATGAGCGAGCACCTGCCAGGTGCCCCACGCGGTTCGACCGTCGAGGCCCTGGCTGTGACGCCGGATAACGGAGTCGTCATCGCCCGTCGCAACAAGGCATTCGGCCCAAACTGGGCCTACTCGCCCGACCCCGAGGTGCCGTTCATCACCGTCTTCAAGCTCGATGAAAACGGCTATGTCATGTGGTCGGTCGATACCAACTCCAAGCGTGATTCACACACCATCGGCAGCGACACCTACTACTCAGACCGCTGGAGTACGGACCCGTCGATCATCGCGGTCGCGGTCGGCGACAACGGGGATGTGTATGTCGCGGGCGACTCACACCCCCGGGCAGCGGCCAATGTTTTCCGCTTGGACTCATTTACCGGGGCGATCGTCGCGCAGATCGACCTTGGGGCGGTTACGCCAGGGAACACTATTCGCCAGGCTGCGATCGACATCATGCCCAAGGGAGGGCTCGTCGCCGTCGCCGGAGTGCGGCACAGCGATTGGCCCAACGCAGGGACGCGGGACGCGCTGCTCTGGTACCTCTCGCCGGGCGATCTCTCTGTCGTGCGGCATTACGACCTCGGCGCGGTCATCGGAGGCGCGAGTGCGATTAAGTTCAACGACGAGGACGAGGCTGTCCTCGGGAGCAATTATATTTAGGAGCTGACCATGAAACACTTAAGGTTCGCCGCAGAAGTCGTCATCGTCCTCGCACTTATCTCCTTTGTGTCTCTCGTCGTCGGGTGTGCTGGTGGAGAGGCGGAGGCGGCCGCATTGCGGGCCGAGATCGAGTCGATGCGGGCGGCATACGACGCCGAGCTTTCAGACCTGGAGACACAACGGGACGCAGCCATCGAGACTGGAAACACAGAGCGTGCTGAGGACATCGGGACTGCGATCCAGTTGAACGAGTCTCTTTCGTCGGAGCTTGAGAAGCAAGCTGCAAGGCTTGAAGTGTTTGTTGACGAGCAAGGCAATGTGGATGGGTCAGCCGTTATTCGCGAAATCGGCTATACGCTTGGCCCTTATGGCATCCTCGGTTCTGGGCTCGGCATCGCCCTTTGGAAGTGGGCGCAAGCGAGGAACGGCCTCAACTCGATCGCCAGCGGCATGAAGGCCCTTCGTAGCAGAAGCCCAGAGGTCAAGACCGCGATGAAACAGCACCGTGGCGTGCTCGACGGGGCGTTCACAACCCACGCCAAGCGGATCATCGAAAAGGTCGAACCATAAAAAGGTCGTGCTATGTTGTTTCTAAAAGCCATACTTCTCGTCTCTCCCTTCGCCTCTGTCGCGCCGGTGGCTTCCGCCATACAAGGCGGTAGCGTCGGGAACGCGCTCATCACAGCCGCAGCGCAGGCTCCAGGGATGTTCGTTCTGACAATCGTGGTGTATCTCTTTCTCAAAACAATGCGCGATGCGAAGAACGAATCTGAGATTCGATATGCCGACCTGTCCGAATCTTCTACGGCGGCGCTCAAAGACAACGCCGATGCGATGACAAAGATGGCGGTCGTGCTCGATCGTGTGGACCGGCACCGACAAGAAGGTGGGTAGTCAGTGGCGTGGACCTTTGACAGCACAACGCAGAACTGGACGAAGACCGGTGCGTTCCGAGAGGCACTCATTGCCGTCGATGACCTCGGGGCCTCCGCTGCGGTCACGCTCCAGCTCATCGACTCGGCCAAGCCAGTGCTCGTGCTCGTCATGGCGAGCCAGGACGGACGGACCTGCTACGAGGTCGGGATAAACGGGGTGAACCTCGTCATCCGCAAGGTCATCCACGGTGTCGTCGGGGCGGACCTCGATACCGTCGCCCACACCCTCTCCAGCGGCGACACCTACACCCTCGAAGTCCAGCGCCGGGGCAAGGTCATCGACGGCACGATCACCCTCGCCGACGGCACCGAGAAGACTGTGACCTACACCAGCGGGACGGTGGACCCCGATGAGGAAATCTTCGAGTGGCAGGACTCGTGGGGCTTTGTCAGTTCCAGCACGGGGGCCGTCGTTGCCCAGGCCCGAAAGTGCGGGCTCAAGCCCGAGAGTTCGAGTCGCAAGGATGTCAGCGTCTTCATCGCGGGCGGGAATGTCGCGCTCTACAAGGACGGGGCACTCCGCACACTGGAGTCCGGGGTGTTCGACCCCGTGGGCGATGTCTGGGCGTTCGTCTACCGCCAGAAGGTGTACGCCGGTGATGGGAGGTTTGCCAAGGTCATCGATCCCAACGACGACGCTGATCCGATCGTTCCCTGGACCCCCACCGCCGGGTATCTGCCTGGACAGACCACTACAGCGGAGCGAGACGCGGGGGTGTGTACGGCGACATGCGCCGCGGTGTATTTCGATCGGCCTGTGCTCGCCGGTGCCCCGCACGACCCACAGAACCTCTTTGCCTCGAAGGTCGGTGACCCGCTCGACTGGGACACGGGTGCGGACACCTTTGACCGGGCGTATGGGTCATCGACCGACCGGTCGCGCGTGGGTGAGCCTGTCATTGCGCTCGAGCAGTCCGCCACGGGCCTGCTGGTCATCGGAAATGCCAACTCGATCTGGCAGATGTCGGGCGACCCGTCGATCGGCATCCCCGAAGTGGTGGAGATCGACACCGACAGCGGCGTGAGCCATGCCAACGCGCTGCAGAAGGTCGCAGAGGGCGTCGTGCTGGCACACTCGCCGACCGGGCTCCTGCTCATCACACCGGGCAGGAGCAGCCCGTTGAGCGAGTCGGTGCTGACCGAGGGCATCCAGATACCAAGTGCCTCGATCGGGAACTACATCGTGAGCGTGGTGCGTGACCCATCGCGGTACATCACATGGATATTCCTTACTTCGAGGGCAACCGGGCTGAGCACACACTTCGCCTATTCCGAGCGGGTTGGCGGGTTTGTCGCTGGGCAGGGCGGGCTCCTCCCACAGCAGTTTCCAAACAATGTCGGCCCGACGGCGGCGGGGATGGTGGATGGCAAGATCGTGCTCGGCGGTCGGGACGGGTATCTGCGCGTGTTCGACGACACCGCCAAGGACGACGATGGTGTGGAGATCACGCTCAAGATTCCCGTACTGTTCTCTGAGGGCTCAAGCCAGCACGACACGATCATAAACAAGCTCAAGCTCGTACTTGGGAAGAACTCGGACGACGCGACGATCAAGATGTTCGCAGGAATCGATGCCGAGCGGGCCTACGACACGACCGAGCAGTGGACGCTCCTGAACACGACCGTCAGCTCGGGACGGATGCGGACGATCGATCGCGGGTTGCGCGCCCCGGCGCTGGTCGCCGAGATTTCGGGCACGGGTGTTGGGACAAGTGTGGCGATCGAAGTGCTTGAAGCGCATACGAGGCTCGGACGACTCTCGACGAAGAAACCCCGCTCGGTCTTTACGCCCGAAACCCTCTGCCCACCTCCGACGCCTGGCGGCTCTGGTTCTGGCGGCGGGAGCTTTGGCTCCGGACCTGGCTATGGTGGTTCGGACACGCCGGACTCATCATGTGGGACCATCACCGTGACGGTCTCAGGGACGCCATACGACTTCGGCGAGGACTCGGTTGTCACCGGCGTGCTGTATGGCAGGTGCAGGGACGGGGGCGACTCGACCGGCGACGGCACGATCAACAGGGGATGGAGTGCCACGGTGAGCAATGCGTTTGCGTTCTCGAACCCGGTGGACAACGCCGGGGCGTGTAGGTGGACATTCACTGATGGGGCGGGCACAAGCTGGGTGCAGTTCAATACCGACGGGACATGGACATATCTCATCCACTCGGCCCACGAGGCGTATTACTACTGCGGGAGCTGCGCGAGCTACGACGGGTGGTGTGATTTTGTTAACGGCACGATTTACTCTGGTGGAACAGCAGATAACGACTTGCTCCGAGACAACGGAACACTAGCCGACCCGGTATGCTCTGATTTCGGAGCGTCAACCTGCGATATTGGTCTGTTTGGCGACTTCGACCTTGACAACGGCTGCGCGCCGGACCCTGCTGCCCTTGCGACTGGGTTCCGGCATTATCTGGAATACACCGTCGCATGATCCCCAAGACGCTCCATCAGGTTTGGGTTGGCACCAACGAGATTCCCGATGATCTCGTGCGCTGGTCGTGGTCGTGGCGGGAGTATCACCCGGACTGGACGCTCTGCCTCTGGACCGACAGCCCGGAGATGCACAGCGGCCCATGGCACGAGGTTGCCCGCGTGCCAGCGCTGGTCAACAGCCACTCACTCGCCACCCTGCGCACGCTGATCGACACCGGATGCTTGAAGAAAACCAACAGCGCCTACCTGGCGGCGCTCTCGGATGTCATCCGCATGGAGGTCATCGCCCGCGAGGGTGGGGTCTATGCCGATCTGGATGTCGAATGCTTCCAGCCGATCGACGAGCTGCTCGACGGCGTGGACCTGTTCTGTGCCGATGAGTGCGGCCCGTGCTGCGGGAACTACCTCTTCGGGGCTCGCAAGAACCACCCGGCACTGTGGACCTGTGTGCGAGAGTTGCAGTTGCACCTGGTCGAGCTTGCGGCCAAGCGGGCCAAGGATGGCCTGCGTGTGAGCCCGGTCGCCGCCACCGGACCGGCGTACCTGAATCACCAGCTCCGAAAGCACGGCGAGGTCGTACTCTTCCCGTGGCCCCTGTTCAACCCGCTCTGGGCATGGTTTGAGCCCGACCAGGTCGAGCACTGGCCGAGCGTGAGCTACGGGAACCATCATTACGCAGGCACCTGGTACAGCAGGCGGAAGCGCGTGCCGCCCACGCCGTTCGTGGAAGGGAGCGCAGCATGAACACTCTGCCAATCAACGGAACTCCCTCCCGGTGCTGCCGGTGTGGTGACGAGAAGAACAACCGCCTCAGACTGTGGTGTTGTTTTTGTGATGGGGTTGTTGCGTACCTGAGGGGCTTTGGATACACGGTAGAGCAGATCGTGGCGATGGGTGAATCGGATGGCTCGGTAGACCCGGTGCTCGGCTGGAAACGGCCGCGCATGGTGAGAGTGCCAGATCACAAAACCGACGCTTATTACTACGACATTGTCCGGCACAGGAAGAAGTACGGCATTCTCGCAAAGCGAGGTGTAGCATGAGCACGATCACCGAGGACATCTATCAGCGTGCATCGGCGGAACTCATCGTCGCGTGGTCGGCTGGGTACCCGTCCATGCCGGTGCTGGAGACCTGGCACGGCCTGTGCCCCAAGGGGTCTCCGCGACTCTTCTTCCGCATGGAGGGCACCTCGTACAAGGTGGGGATTGAACCCAATGGCGCGGCACTTGTAGCAAGCGGTGACGCCGATCTGTCTGTCCTGCTGGAACACTACATGAGGGGTTGGGAGAACTGGATGATCGCGCACATGCACGAGCCAACCGAGAGGAGGCTCAAGGCATGAAGACCAGAATGAAGCCACTTACGCGCGCAGACCTTGCGAGTTTCCCTACGCTCAAGTCGTGGGCGCGGCAGCTCGCGCAGCTCCTCCAAAAGGCGATCGTCGAGCCGCACTTCACGGCGACGGTCGAGGCCACAAACGCACGAGAGGTCTCGATACAACTCCAGGACCGTCTCGGTCGTAATGTTGTGGGCCGGTGGCCGATCGATCTCTGGATCACGACGGTAGTGGATGGTGCTCCTGACGCGACAGGGAACACAGTCCTGGTCTTGACCGGGACGCAACTCTCGGAATACACGGCCAACGCGGCGTACAGGCTTCTCACAGACGAGACGGGGCTTGCGAAGGTCAGGATAACGATTGTCGGGACGGCAACGAGGTATGTCT
>Ga0256839_1003234_pt1 | contig 17030 bp, 6 predicted proteins | sample 354166metaG_FD_185968 | JGI IMG/M metagenome (GOLD analysis project Ga0256839, IMG submission 185968) | Hydrothermal vent microbial communities from Mid Atlantic Ridge, Atlantic Ocean - 354-166 | ecosystem: Environmental > Aquatic > Marine > Hydrothermal vents | place: Atlantic Ocean: Mid... | reverse complement strand
CAGGAATTGTCAGTGTTATTACAGCAGTTTCAATCCACGCCTGGTTTGGTGTTGGCGATTTCTGAAACAGGAATGGTAATCTATTAACAATCATTTGATTTTTCAGTCATTCGATAAATCAATAGAGGACAAAAGCTCTCTTATCAGCTTTTGTGTCGTGCCAGTCAGTGATTCACTACTCCAGCCCGTACGAGCACCGGTAGCAGACCAAACGGTACGGCCAGAGTTGATTTCAATTATTCGAATGCTTAGCCCAACTACTGGTTCGCCGCCAACGCCGCTTTTATATCGCCATTCTTCGACACTTCCCGTAACTGCATAATGAATATGATTTTGTTTGGCCCAATCTAAGGCGCGTTTTTGTAAGTGCCGGTCATCGAGTTCAGGAAAGCTTGAGCTGTTATTTTGAACGGGATAGTTTTCAAGCTGCTGAATACCGCGTGTATACAACAAAGTGCTGACGATGGATTCGATTTTTTCACCTGCCCTGGGGGTGGTTGTATGGTTTTGGAAAGGTAGTAATGCCCAGGTTTTTTTTGAATCCAAATGTTGACTGGATTTGGTATCAATTACGGAACAGGATTGCAAAATTAAAATCAAAAAAGCGTAACTTAAGTATTTGAATTGTTTAGTCATAAGAATGTAAGGCATCTTTTTTAAATCTGAATGAACAGGCGTATATTGTGTTAAAAGAAAGTATTTTAGAAACGAAATTCATATTGAATTCCTATTCCACGGTAAGCTTGGTCTGTTCTACCCCCTTGAGTATTGCCATAAAAGGCATTAATACTCAGAACATCCGGCCCGAAAACTGATAATCCTGCGGCAATTTGTAGGTTATAAGCTAAAGCGTTATCCGGCCAAACCCATCCTGTCCAGATATCAGCTAGAATAAAAGGATGGGAAATAAAGCCTTGTTCAGGCATTCCATATCGAAAGGTTGTGCCAATGCCCAACGTGCCATATTTGGGAGTAACAATGTCTTCAACAGTAGCCGAAGATGAATGAAATGTTGAAGTCAGTTCAAAAGGTAAATGAGCTTCCAGGCGGTTGCTTTCCCAAGCTCCGTGTAATCGGACTTGCCAGCTTGGGTCTCCCATCAGCAAATTATGTCCCAGTGTAAAATTGACTTTGTAGCCATCTGCCAAGTTAGTACCCTCACGAGTATTGTAGCGATGACCTTCAATGTCTAACTGAAGTAACAGCTGCTGCGTCATTTGTGCTGAAAGACCCATGGAGATTTTGTCTTTTGCACCAAGCGCACGAAGCATGGCAGTGTCATAGCTGAGTTCATTTAAACCAAGACTAAAAGTACCTTCTATTATTCTGGAAAATTGATGACTGAATTTAACATTGGCATAGATAAGAGAGGCATCATTTCGCAAATTACTCCCAGCTTTAAAATCAAGAGTCCCGTAGCTAAATGGATATTGTCCTGCAAGTGAAACATCCACTTCATTATTTGCGGGAAGGGTAAGTTCCAGATCTGATGAATCAAGACGATTATATTCAGCCTGAATGGCCCATTTGCTTTTTCCAACTGGCAGTGAGAATTTAAACAAGCTTTGTTGGATATCCAGGGTTCCCAAGCTTTTAAGACTCCATGCAAATTTTGCATTGCGTGCAGTTTCAAAAAGCAAGCTATTATATTGTTGCTGAAGCTGCTTGTTGTTGGATTGATTTGGATTCGCTTCAATTAAGTTATGGACTAACGTTAAAGCTTTATCAGATTTACCTGATCGTTTTAGTGCTGCAATTTCATTTAAGGGTGTCAGTTGGTTGTTTTGAGTTTCAAGAATACGTTGAATGCTTTGTCGGTCATTTTGGGCGAAAGCAATAGCAAGTTGCTGCCAGGCAGGTTGTTGCTGACGACTGTCGTGAGTTTTAACTAACCAATAGTGTGCCGCGTCAAAATTTTCCTGGTCAAGGAGATAGTCAATGAATAATTCTTGTGCGATGTGATTATTAATATTGTTGTTAAACAATTTGGCCAAGATTTTTTGTTCTTGGTTTGGGCCAAAAAATTTTCGACGTAGTGTTATATAACTTCGTTTTAATAATGCATTATCCAGAAGACTATCCTTTGACTGTTTTTGGTTTTTGCCAATTTGAACATTCAAATTGGCAAAAATATATCTTCGAAGTCGTAAAGCTGCATCTGTTTGATGGGATCTATCAAGAGCATCAGCAAAACTAAGTAACCAGAGATAATCATTAGGATGGCGTATGGCGTGACGTTTAAACCAAATGAGTGCATTTTCAGGTTGATCCAGTTTGACGAAACCTGCTGCAAATGCGCTCCATAATAAGGGTTGGGATTCTGCTTCTTTCGACCACTTGTGTATATAGTAGGCTAGAGGCCTAATTTTATGGGCGTTTATCAGAGACCAAAGTAATCCCGATTTTGCGACAATTGAATGTGGATTGACAGCGATGGCTTTAGTATAAAAAGTTAGGGCATTGTTGAATTGATGTTTATGAGTTGCCAATTGGGCGCGTAACAACCAATAGGTTTCCTGTTGTGCAAATAGTTGTATGTTTTTTTTGCTCAGTCTTAGTAGTCGCTCAAGCTCTTTCCATTTTCCACCTAGCACTGAGGCGTTCATTGCCAATATTAACCAGCGTGGTTGTTTGAATTTCCAATAACCTTGTTCGGCCACGGAAATTGCTTCTGAAAAATGCTTCATATCATTAGCTAACTGAATGAGTCTTGAAGCAACAAATTCATTTGGCTGGTCTGATTTCCATAGGACTTGATAACTGTGAAAAGCCGTTTTGGTTTGCTCGAATTGCCAGGCAATATCGCCTAACAGGCTCCAGAATTCATAATCTTTATTGGTTGCTTTATCAATGTTGTTTTTTAAAACAGCAAGCGCTTCTTTTGGTTTCCATTGTTTCCATAGCAATTTTGCCAGTTGAGTAACATTATCCGCGGTATTGCCAAATCGGGTGATGATATTCCGCCAGGTTATGATTGCGTCATCTAAATGTCCGGAGTCTACTTGTAATTTTGCAAGCAGTTCCCAGGTAGCATAATCTGAAGGGTGTTGCGCTAAATAATCAGCTAGAATTGTAATTAATTTGTTCGGGTTGGCTTGGCCATAGGCTTGAGCAAGTTGTCTGATTTCAGATTGTGTTAGTGGTTGTTTTTTTGATTTGAAATGAAACATCTCAACAACAACTGCACCCCGAAAAAGACTTTTGGCCAGCCTTAATGTGTTGTCTATTGATGCCTTATCACCTTCATTACGTGCCAGCCAATGCCAATGAGTTAATGCAATTTCCGGTTTGTTAGCCCATTCGGCAATTTGAGCCGTACGCAGCCTGATTGCTGTATCATCTGGTCTTAAATTTATCAAATGCTCGCAAAGATGTAAGGCAAGGGCAAGGTCATTTGAGCTGAGAGCCAAATCTATCTGTTTTTCGATTTGTTCTAGATCATCGCTATTCAAAGCTAGGCGCAGTGTACCCCATCGAATTGCCTGATTTGGTTTATTGACTTCCTGGGCCAGGGCAATGGCCTCATCAAGTAAAGTAATATCCTGAGGGAATTTTTCCAGATAGTGCTCAATTAACTCAAGGGCTTTTTCTGGATGATCTGCTTTTCGAAGCGCATCAATTGAAAGTAGAGCAAAATCAAATGCCAGTTCAGGTTCTATAGAGGTATCAAAAGCATTTTTGAAGATCTGACTTGCCTGAAGAGGCTGACCTGAAGCTATATACCATCGGCCTGCTTCTTTTAACCATTTTGCATAGTTTTCTATATCAAAAGAAGCCCTAATGACATATAGTTCCGCAGCAATAGCTGGCAGGTTTAATGCCAGACTTATTTCAATGGCTTTAGGCAATATATCAGCAGGTATGTCTTTACTGGCAATGGCCAGCATTTTATTCTTTAGTTTCGAAAGCTCAAGTTCTCTTAATGGATGCTGAGGATCGATAGCAAAATATTTTTTCATATCGATTTCCACAGATAAAAGTTGCGCTCGTACGGCATTGTTTCCTTTTTCCAAAAGCAAAGGCTCAAGCATATGTTTGGCTTTGTCTAACTGGCCTAATTTGCTCAGTTGGTCTGCTAAAGTGATACGTAGTTCCGTCTTTTCCGGATCCATCTCTAAAAGCAGTTGTAAATAAAGTACTGAAAGATGATCAGGACGAACATGCTTGAAAAGCTTGGACAACCGTTCCTCCTTTTGAAACAGGAGTACTAGTATTACAATTAATGCAAGCACAATAATGACAACAGTTTTTGGGTGGGCTAACCTTTTTTGTATATCCATTGCGACTGTCGACAAATGAAATCATTTTCTAGGGTTGTCAGTCAATTAACTGAACTTCCCTGCTTGGTTTAGAAGTTGAGATTAGGAACGAGCACGGATAAGCTTGGCAATTGGCTTGTCTTTTTATTCGTATTCAATGCGTAGAAATAGGCGCATAGTCGGCTATGTAACTATTTTTACAACGCAAAAGACGGATAAAAAGACAAGCCAGTTGTTCAAGTTATGTCATGTTCGTTCCTTAGTTCGTATAGTTTTGATCACCAAGAACATAGGAAGATGGTGACCAAAACTTTGTTAGAAACAATTTTAACGAAGTGTAATTGACACGTTGTAAGTGCCAAAAGAGTCAAACATAAGCTCAACTGCATTATTCGCTAAAGCAGTAATTGAAGATGGCCCGGTAATTACAAAGTTATTCGGGTTCTGATTAAGAACCAGTTTAACTTTACCTTCGCCTTCAAACATAAAATCCAGGTTAGTTCCATCGCCACTGACACTGATCAGGTTAGAACGCATGGGTAAGGAAGTTATATGTGTTACTGAATCAGCGGATGTCCCCAATTGAATACTAAATGTTCCACCGGTTTCATCTAAAAAGAGTCGGTTAGTGTTGTAGGCATACCAGTTGTTTACGCTTTTTATCACCTGTCCCGAGGGAGGGTTGACGGCAACAGAAAATTTCCCCAACTGATTGCCGCTAACATTGGCAGTGATAACAGAACCGCTGGAGTTAACTGTTATGCTGGAGTTTCTGAATGAATTGATCCGCTGGGCAACATCAATAGAAGTGGTAAATTCCGAACCTGCGTTGTAAGCCAGGGCAATAGTGTTTTCAAACATTTCAACATTGTATCCATCACCAGATATTGGGTCAGAGCTGGTAGTGGGACCATAATCGTGCCACGGCCAATGAATGATGGGTTGGGATGCGTGTCTAGTCAATGAATTAAATTCATTTGCCCAATACTGCTCGGCTTCTTGTGCGGTTAACGGTACAGGGACGGGAGGATTACCGGTTGGAATACCATATTCAATTAAGGTAAAGTCAAACGTCATGTTTGGACTAAAGTAGACTTTATTTGAAACAGGGGTCAGGTAGCCAATTGCACTTGGGTAGCCAGCTCCGAAACCAGAATAGCCCCCACTTAAATAATCAAGATGCTGAATGATCTGTGTTGCGGTATTTAGATTTTCAGGGGCTCCAGGTACAGCGCCGCCACGAATACTTTGGTTGCGCCAGGTTGGATTTAGGTTAATGTCAATTTCATTTATGGATTGATTAAATTCAAACTCAATATCACTGGCAGTTAATTGATCTGTGAATAAAGGATGTGTCCAGGAATGTGTACCAATCTCGTTATCAAGGGCAATGTAATCACGGAATAAAGGTCCAGAAACCCCCCAGTCTGTCCACTGTCCAGCAGCAGGGTCATTGCCAATATTGATAAAGTATGAACCAACAAAGTTGTAATTTTGCTTCCAATTCTGCAATAAATTCAATAATGGTATGTGTACATTAGGAACTTCATCATATAATTTGGATTGGTCCATGTCATTCCGAGAAACGAAAACATTATTTGCGCGGCTAATTTTTAATCCTACCGGCGTTTGATTTCCATAAACAACCCATTGTAAAGCCTGCCAAACCAAGTTTGTATCTGCCATGTAGCCAAGCGTAGCAAAATGTACGTTACGGCCTCCCGTAGTGCTGGCTAATACGGCGGGATAACTACCGGCAAAATTGCCCGTTACCGTTTGTATGGCTAAAGAATCCACGGGTTGCCCTGGAACTCCCTGAAAATAACTATACCAGCCGTTTTCATAAGAAATGATCAGTTCGTTGCTTGAATAGCCTTTCATGGCGGGGTGGGATATTGCTTGTGCAGATAAATCAATATTAACAGGGCCTTCGCCATTGACTCTTGTGATTCCTAGCAGTTGTTTCATGTTCATATAGGCATCAGCAGATAGGCTGTTTCCTGCCTCATCATTGGTTATCCAGTCTCCTGCAGTAATTATCCCGATGCCGTAGTGATATATGGCCTGATATAAATTATCATGAATTTGTTTTCTGTTTGTGGATTGGATATCAGCGAAAAAGGGAAAAATTAGAGCATCAAAATTTACTAGATTATTGATATCAAGAAGATTGTTCTCTTCCAGCAATTCAAAAGTAATACCAGCCATCATCGCTTGATGCTGTAAGGCCATAAAAAGCTGGGAATATGACTTGTCATTAAAGAAATTATTTTTAGTTGTTTCACTATAAATAATTCCAACGCGTTTACTGAAATCAGTTCTTGGCGGTAAAGCCGGAGTTGAACCTTGTAGGGTGAATTGGCCACCATCAGCATAATCCTGAGGAAATAAAAACACACTATCATTGATATCGCCCAACAAATCGATTGATTGAGAGGTTGAAATTGAGCCTAAAGCGGAGGCGGGAATTGCAATTTCCAGTATTTTTTGATCTGTACTATAAGCGTGATCGAGAGCGCCCGTTACCCATTCAAAATTACTGCTATACAAATGTGGCGTAGAATCAGTATAAATATTAACAAAATATTCGGCTCCGCCATAGAGTCCCCATACAAGGTGGCCTGTGGCAGAGTCTTGATCGGTATTGAGCCAAAATGTTGTGTTTGGTCCCAAAGCTGGCCCGGTAGATTTAAGGGCAATAATATAGGTGGGTTCTGGCGTTGTAACGTATTTTCCATAAAATTCATCGCCAGTTGCAAGATAGGGCGGGCGATCTAAAGGTAAATTGATACGGTCATTGATTGACCAATCACTTAAATCACCATCAATGATAATGTTTTGGTAATGAGTGCCGGTATTTGCCTGTACCGCTTCTGGTAAAAAAGCATGGGCCAGTGTCGCGATGACTGTTTCAGAGATTAAGCTTGACCAAGGGCTATTTTTTTTAATGCGGTTTTTGGGTGGAGCTGGAAAAGGCATTTTAAGTTTGCCTCTAGCTTTCATGTTTCGGAGTTTGGCAGCGCCCCGTTTACTTTTTTTCAATGCATTACGCATTGCTTTTTTCATTTTTATAGAACGCTTTTTTTCCCAGTTCTTTTTAAAGTCTTCGGTTCGGATAACTGGTTTTTTATGTTTAAAACGTACAGGAAATCGATATAACGTTTTCTTACCCAAAGGCTTTGCATGCCGGTGCGATTTAACAAGTTGCTTGGTACTTTGTTTTGTATATGGATTGCCTGCTAAACAATTCGTAGTTATAGCTAAGGCAAATAAAATTATAATTGCTTTAGAATTATTGAAAATAGTCTTCAATGGCCAAAAAACGGGTAAGGTCATTTTATTTTTCACCAGAATAGTAGTTTGTTAAAAATACTCAGCGATTTACAAAAAATGATATCGAAAAGTTTGAAAATGAATTTCCACGAACCAGCAAAAGGGAACCGGAAAATGTCGCGTGATTGTAGGTAAATAACTACATCATTGCAAGCTTATTATTATTTTCTTGTTTTATAATTCCATTGGCTTTTGGGTTTGTTCATATAGAGAAAGTCAGAGAATCATTACTTCTTACAGGTCCAAGCAGGTTAAAGGTCCTTCATTAATTAGTTGAATGAAGGACCTGGTAGCGTTTTTACTAAAAGCCGTACTGAAAAAAACGTACTGAAGCTTGATTGTTCGACGCGCCATCAGGGTAATAATCTTCTGTGGTGCCTCCCGGGAATGCAATATTTTCACCATAAAACACCAAGTGAAAATTATTAATATTTCCCAGCCAACCTCTTGAAAACTTGAGCTCGACTATATTATTGAGAATACCGAAACTGGCTGCGCCTAGATCTTGCCAAGCCCAGTTATCTCCATCTCCCGTATAAGTTCTAACCATGTTTTCTTCAATATGAATTTCAGCTCCGATGCCATCATTAAGTCGATAGCCGGTATTTGGGTTGTTATCAGTATCTATATATATTTGCCATCCCCACCAGTTATCTTGGTCGATAGCACCATCATTCCGGTAGGCGAGGTAAATGTTATTCGCATCGTGAGCCAGCCATCCTTCGCGCCAATCCAGTTTATTATTGGCGCCAGAAACATCATCAGGATCTGTGCCGAAGGACTGTAGACCAGCCCAATCAGCCAAATTTCCATCGGTTGTGATAGAGGTAACAAGATTAGAAATGATGCCATTGTTGTTGGTACTTTGAACTGTAATATTTACTGTGGCAATTTCGCTGTTAAGAACTCCATCATTAACTCGGAAACTGAGCTGGTCAGGGCCGGAATAACCGGAATTTGGGGCGTAAGTTAAATTTGGCGCGGTACCTGATAAAGTTCCATGCGTTGGATTGCCAAGCACCTCATAGCTTAGTAGGTCACCGTCTTGATCTGATGCAGTCAATAATATAGTGATCAATGTATCCTGGTGAGTTGTAACACTTTGGTCATTTGCTACAGGTGCATTGTTGACCGGTGTTATGGGACTGATCGAGAGACTTATTACTGCGGTATTACTGTCAAATGTTCCATCGTTTGCCTTAAAAGTAAAACTATCGGTACCCGAATATCCAGAGTTTGGCATATATACTAAATCTGGCGCGGTTCCAGATAACGAACCAGAGCTGGGTTGCGATGTGATTTGATAGGTTAACGGATCTTGATTTGGATCGGATGCCGTTAAGTGAATGGAAATTGATCTGTCTTGCTGCACATTCAGGGTTTGACTGGTAGCCACTGGAGCCTGTCCGGTGGCTAAGTTGCCTTGCTTAGCTTCTAGACATAAAGTCAGTACCGACTCCAGAACATTCCATGCTTCCGCGTCGCCAGCGCTGGTGGTCGATGCCCCAATCAACCCATAGCGTGGATCACTTGGGTCTGTAATCCGATCAGTGAGGATTTTATCCTCAATTAAGGTCGCAGCAAAACTTGAGTCATCTAACAGAAAGGCTAAGCGCGCCAATAAGGCATAGATGCGTGTTTCTCCATTTAAAAGATTTTCTGTTTCTGGTATCAAACAGCCATCAGGTATGTTTGTACCAGTACACGAGGCAACATCATTACCATTGAAAGTCAGGTATTCTGGAATCCGGTTTTGAGCCGTATAAAAAGTTTTGAAAAAATCCAGACTCCTATTTGCGGCAGTCCGGGCCAGGGTGCGGCGAGATTCATCCAGAATCGTCGGCTCCAAATCAGAAGCGGCAGCCAGGTGTAAGGCAATCCATAAAGTCTGAATAACCTTCAGATGTTTGCCTTGATTAGTGTCTCGATTTTCAAAATCTCCTGTCCAATTACCATTGGCTTCATAGCCGTTATAGAATAAACCAGGTACTCCTGTAAGTTCTGAGTTCAGCAATAAGTCAGTGGATGATTGTAAAACTGGCTTCCAACGAGGGTGCTGTTTAGCAGCCTGTCCTAACATATAGAGGTCGTTGTAGTCGGTTGGAATCGGGTCTGTGGTTAAGCCTCCAATTCCAGTAGCTTTTGCAGCGGGATTCAGGCTGGAATCAGTAGTGCCGCTCCAGTCCCAGGCATAGCCCACCAAACCATTGGGATAAGCTGGAAATTCAAGAGGTGTTGTGTGACCGCGATCGGTAATACTTGTCCAATATATGCCGGTTAAAAGTTTATTGGCTAGTTGCTCGCTATCAGACATATTAAGACTGGAGCCTGCAAGTAATCCTCTGATTACCCGGAAATCATCAAGGGGCGCATTGCTGTTTTTCCATACGTCATCAAGTTCAACCAAGGGTTTAAAACGATCTCGATCAATCGCCCAGTTAACAATATGGTATAAAGGGTCAGTCATTAATTCGTCGATAAAACGGTAGGACTGTTGAAATGCCTGAGTATTTCCCATACAGGCAGAAGCTCGGAGCATTAACCCCATGTGCTCGGCAGTAACATGGTGACCATGAGCATAAATTTCCGTCAGTCCGGCATCATTGATTAAATTGGTATAAATACCAAATTTCATTGGCTCTGGAGCATTGCTGTGACGCATTGAATTCAAAATAAAATTCATAGCGCTTTCTGCAGCTTCCTGGCGATTGGGAGTAGACCAAACAGGTGCGATCCAAGCTGGGGCAGCAGATGATGTTTCGGACGCTAACGTTAAGCTAATCAATGTAAATTGATCGACTGTTAAATCCATTTGATAAAAATGATTAGCTGATTTTTGGATTGCTATATTACCAGATTGCCCTGCATTATCAGGGGTGTAGGCGGTTGCGCTTACTACCCTGTATCCATTGGGCGCACGGTAATCAATTTTAATATTTTGCAGTGAAGATTGTACCGGTTGTTTAAGTCCTGAATAATTCAATACATAGAGATAGTGTTTGGTTTCGCTTTCCTTTCCAATTTCAACATGGATCCCATCAGGCGCGTTTACAATGAATTCATCGGGAACATGAATACGGACAAGTTGCTCAACACTACTCAAGTCTTGCTTGGCTTTATTGGGATTGCTGATTGAAGCAAACATGTCCGATCCCTTGATGGTTGGATTGTAAACGGCAATTCCATTACCGAAAAAATTAACACTTTCCCCCGGGCCAGAGAAATCAAACAAATCTTGAAAAATACTAATACTGCGAGTATTGCCTTGTTCATCAAGAGTGCCTGGGAGTTCTCCAGTTGCAAAGACAATACCACCTGCAGACACGAAATTTTTTATGATATTCGCCTCTGCATTTGAAATTGCAGCAACACTTGGCAGCCATAAAAATTTAGTTTTCGCCAGTTCTGTAGTTGGTGAACCAGGGTCAGCAATGATCCTGAAGGGAATATGTAATTTCGTCAGTGCATGAGCCGCACCTCGGTAGCCGCCCAAATGAGGTTTTGGTAATGCACTGTCACCTGGTTCTGTAGCCCACCAGTCAGGATCGTTGTTTGGATTTGTCGTTGCGGCGTACATGCCGTATCCACCGCCAATCTTATAATCTTGATAATCGCGGGTTGGCGAGCTATACCAAATACCTACAGACGCAGACCGCGGTGTATCTAACAACGCCTTTTGGTGGTCGCGGATAAAGCCAAACCAGCGAGATCGAAATTCTGAATCAACCGTCAATGTCATTTCAGGAGTCTGTGATTCAAATGGAGCAATACCTGTTGTGACAGCCGCTCCGAGAGTTAAGCCGGCGTCTAGAGGTGTACTTCCATATGAAAAAGCCCAGGAAGGGTTTTCCCTGTCAACGGCTCGCGCCCATTTATACATGGTAAGTTTATTGCTGAACTCATCAATGCTAGCCCATGCCATCGCTTTGGTATTGGAAACACTGTCTATTTCCCAAACCCGTAACAGATTCTGGTTGCTGCGACGATAAGTCCCATCCAGGCCAGCTTCTGTTGCATCCATATAATCAGTCGGGAAGTTTTCAATGATTACCATGAAGTTGGGGTTGATTTCGTGTGCAGCGGCACGAATGGCATCAATAAAATCAGCCAGGTTTTCATGACGCCAACGTACCCAGGTTCGAAATACAGGGTCATTCCAGTTGACAGATGTTGGCGTCTGATATCCAGAATTTCCCCCCAAGTTATTAGCAATAGTCCAAGCATTAAATTCTGTTGCAGCCGCTGGTTCGGCCCCAGACCATAAAGCTCCTGTGCCTAAATAGATGGGAACATCAACCCAAATTCCATCTAGGTTGGTTGCAGCTAGCTGACGAACTCGATTGAGGAAATAATCACGATATCCGGTGTTTGGTGACATCCATGCGCTTTCCATTCCTGGTTCTACCCAGACCTCCTGAGACCCATAAAACACATTGGGGCTACCATCTATTCCTTGCTGAATCCAATCGGGATGATCTTTGTACATTGAATTGGGAGAGGATTCGCCGTTAGGTGTTGTTACTTCTAACGAAGGGTAATAAACAACAGCCCTCATATTGCGACTATGAGCGGTTGTGGCAATTTTATCCAAGAAGTCAATTTGTTTTTGGAATTGGGTGTCGTTCATGTAATTACTGAGCCCAGAATCCACTTCCAGAACGGCGACATTTTCAGTTTGCCGAAGTCCCATTAAATCAGAAATTTCTTGATCTGACATGTCCGGGTCAGCGTCAAAACCAGCAATGCGGGCTAATTTAGCCCAGTCAGGGATATTATTCTGAGCGGCAATGCTGATGCTAAAAGGAAAAGCGGTGGAAAGAATTAACCAGATAAAACAGCTAACAAAGAATGGCTTTTGCCGAGAAGCCTGTGGTCTGCTCATAGTGTTTTCTCCATGACTATGAATTGAGTAAGTAATAATGATTTTGTTAGATGATGGCCTTATTTAAGTAAAAAAGCCGGTTTCCTTGAGTTAATTAAAAGATAGCATTCAGACTAAGCGGTTAACGGGAAAGATCATCTGCTATTATTGTAAGCATTAAACTACAATATTGTCAACAAATAAATGTCGCTTGTATTCCGGGGACTTCGCAATCAATAATATACGTGTTATTCTTTTTTCTACGATCATGCCTTTTGGCGCGCTTTTTTTTATTGAAAGCACTTGGAATACACGCCAATATTTTAATGTAATTACGACAAATCCATTTTTCTTAGACTTTTAAATTTATTGTTTTGAGTAAGCTTTATACTACTATTGATGGTTCGTGCTGCTTTGTTTTTTGGTTGTTTTTTGGGACACACAATAAATTCTTGTTGAAGCGCTTCAGTGAAAAAATTTTATTTGGATTGTTTATGACTTTTTCGTCGGTCCTTTTGTCAGCGCCCAGTACTGCTTTTTTCTATGGTTATCCAATGCCTGTACATCTTTTAGCGCATTATGAACAAGTTATTGTTGAACCGGATAATCTGGGCGATCCAAAGTATTTGATGAGTAAAGGAGTTAAGGTTTTTGCTTATGTCAGTATCGGTGAAGTTGACCCCGTTCGCTCTTCAGAACAGAATATACCGGAGTCCTGGTTGCTTGGTAAGAATGAGGGTTGGGGTAGCAAAATTGCTGATTTAACATCTGAGGGCTGGGTGGACCACCTTCTGAAGAAGCGATTTTCCGCTTTATGGGGAAAAGGTTATAGGGGGTTTTTTTTAGACACTCTGGATAGTTATCAAAACGTTGCACGTAACCAAGAGGAGCGTACTGCCCAGAGACTTGCACTCGTAAATATCATTAAACAAATTCACCAACAATTTCCGGGCATAAAGCTTATTTTTAATCGAGGCTTTGAAATTTTGCCTGATGTAGCAATTTATGCTGACGGGATTGTTGCCGAGTCACTTTTTCAGAGTTGGAATCCTAGTACAAAACGCTATGAGAGGGTGTCAGTTTCTGATAGAGAATGGCTAACGGAAAAACTAAGGGAGGCCAGAGACCAGTACCAATTACCTGTGATTGTTGTCGATTATGTTCCTTCCAATCGAAAGCAATTGGCCAGACAGACAGCAAAAATGATTTCTCAGTTAGGTTTCACTCCCTGGGTAGCGGTTCCTTCTTTAGATACGCTGGGCGTTGGAGAAGTAGAGATTTATCCAAGGCGAATTCTCGCACTTTATGATAGTAATGATCATCCAACCGGATACGAAACATCTGAAATCCATCGACTGCTTGCGATGCCATTGGAATATTTGGGTTATACCCTGGAATATAAAAATATCCAAGAGGGTTTGCCAAATTACCAAATAGCTGGTCGTTATGCGGGTGTTATTAGCTGGTTTAAAACAGGCAGTATTAGAAACGAGTCATTGTACCGTGATTGGCTGTTACAACAGATTGCGGAAGGAATAAAAATTGCCATTTTTGATCATTTAGGTTTTTTGCCAGATCCGGAGTTTCTTAAGAAATTAGGAGTAGAAAGGATTGAGAAACAAGTTAATAAGCCACTAAAGATTAAACAAGCTGATGAATTAATCAACTTTGAAATTAAGGCGTTCCCTGGTTTGCGCGGGTTGACGCGCTGGCGAATCAATAATAATAAAATAAAACAACACCTTAGTTTGGTAGATGCGGATGATCACGAATTTGATGCTGTCTTTACGGCTCCCTGGGGGGGCATAGCATTTCAACCATACATTTTTATGACAGGCTACCAAGATCGGCAGCGCTGGATTATTGATCCGTTCCTTTTTTTACAGAAAGCTTTAAATTTGCCGGAAATTCCAACTCCGGACATTACAACTGAAAATGGCCGCCGTTTTTTAATGGCGCAGATTGATGGTGATGGTGTTTCAAGTTTGGCTGAATTACCCGAAACTCCGATTGCCGCAGAGGTTATTTATAAAAGCATTTTACGACGTTTTCCAATACCGACCACTGTTTCAGTCATTGAAGGAGAAATAACTGCGAAGCAAAACAAACCTGATCAAAGAATAGCAATTGAAAATTCTTTGCGTAATATTTTCAAGCTCGAAAATGTTGAAATAGCCAGTCATAGTTTTAGTCATCCTTTATCCTGGTTTTCCAAGGGAAATATTAATTCCAGTGGTGATGATTACAGTATTCAACTTGATGGTTACCATTTTGATTTGGATCGAGAAATTACTGGTTCAGTATCTTATATTAATCAGCATTTAGCGCCTAAAGGAAAACAAGTCCAGGTCTTCGTCTGGACAGGTGATGGGTTGCCTGGACTTGAGGCAATCGAAAAAACAGATGCTTTAGGTTTGGAAAATATAAATGGCGGCGGTGCAAGTATCCTTAATGATGATCAGACGCTTACCTTGATTCCACCAATGGGTAGGAGCGTTGGAGATAAGTTTCAAACATATGCTCCAATAGCAAGTGATCAGGTTTATACTCATTACTGGAGTTTTCCATTCTTTGGTTTCAAGCGAGTCATTGAAACTTTTCAGCTAACTGACTTACCCCGCAGACTAAAACCCGTTCATATTCACTATCATTTTTATTCAGGTACGAAAGCTTCAGCGCTAGATGCTTTAAAAGAAGTTCACCAATGGGCAGTTAATGAGGAAACATTCCCAATCTGGATAAGTGATTTTACAAAAAAAGTGAAAGAATTCCAGAAGCTTTCACTGGCAAAACGTCTTGATGGTGGCTGGGATATTCGAGGTGCCGAAAAATTGCGAACATTACGACTAAGTCCACAGAGTGGATGGCCAAATTTTCAGAAATCTGTCGGTGTTATTGGTGTTCGGGATGCTCCTCAAGGTAGATATGTCAGTCTTATGCCAAAACAAAAAAAAGTCTTATTGTATTTACAAGACGTTAAGCCAGATACGCCTTACCTCGTTCAAGCTAATGGAGTGGTAAAACAATGGCAGGTGACGCCGCAAGGCATTTCTTTTCAAATCCGATCTCATGGTCAAGTCGAAATGGTTGTTGCAAATGTTAAACAACATTGCCATGTGAGCTGGAACGGAACAAAGATTACCGGGCAACCCCAAAAAGAAGGATGGCGATTTAGATTTCCAAAAATTGATACAGGTGAAGCTGTTTTAGTTTGTAATGTGGATGCCTAACGCAAATCCTATGCTCATATTCTGCATCATTCAAGACTTTGACAAAATGAACTTGACAGAAAAAGAACCCGACCAGTAACTATGAATTCACACACTTTTGGAACCGCACAAGAAAAAACCGGGAAATTTTTGTATAGCAATATTGATTCTCAGAGAATTTTTAAAAAACTGCTTGATGGTATTGTTTATGGTAATCAATGTGGCTTACTGGTTGGTCCATTTGGGGTAGGGAAAACTAAGATGTTATATCGATTGATTGATATTCTAGGAGATGCAATTAAGCCGATCTATTTTGACAAAGCTTATCAATATTTTGATGATTTGATTGTTGATTTAATGCAAATCCTTAATTTGGATTTCGAATCGAAGCAAGATTTGGAAGGATTAGTGAGCAATTTCGAGAGCTTGAAAAAGGGAGGGCCAGCAATAGTCCTTATTTTTGACAATGTTGACCGATATAGTGAGCAAATGATCTCTCAGCTATTTACATTTGTTGATGGTATCAGGCAGAAAAAAGAACCTATAAGCCTGATTTTTTCAGGGCAACCGGCATTATTAGATATTGCTAGTGACGATTGCTTTCAAAATATAATAACTGCTCGTTATGACTTAGCCCCGTTAGCTATCCAAGAGATTGAAAATTATGTACACAAATACCTGAAATATTTGGGGCTTGATGGAGAAGTCACTATAGATGACGCTGCAATTAATAAAATTGTAGATTTAAGTCGCGGGGTCCCAGGGGTAATCAACAAAATTCTTGAGGATGTAATTTCGATCAAGGCTAGTCCATCAGGTAGAATTACAGGAGAATTAATAGAACAGTCGGCTTTATTAATTGTAGAACAAAATAAAGAGCAGCTGACTTCCTCCAGTCTCGACTCTCGTACACAAGGAAAAGTCTTTCAACCCCTTAGCAACGATGCCTCAACAAAGGGAAAAGAAAATCTTAATTCAGATGAAAACAAAAAAACAACTGGGTATTCAGGCAAAGAACGGCCAGACAATTTTTTGGATCAAGTAAATAATGAATCATCGGCGCAAGACAAGGAAAGTCGTAAATTTATAGGCAAAAAAAACAAGATTAATGTAAATGTATTACAGATAATACCGCTGATTTTGCTGATAATTGCCATTGTTTTAATAAACTATGGTGTGCAGATAAAGCAGGAATATCAATCTAAATCCATTAGTACTGCAAACAGCAAGTGAATTTGCACTTATACTATTCGCGATTAAGAATGCACATTAACTAGCTGGCGCATTACATTGATTGCGAATATAATAGCGACATGAATGATTACCACCTATCAGACGACGAGATTAAACACCTTGAAGTGTTGCATC
>Ga0256839_1003233_pt1 | contig 17030 bp, 14 predicted proteins | sample 354166metaG_FD_185968 | JGI IMG/M metagenome (GOLD analysis project Ga0256839, IMG submission 185968) | Hydrothermal vent microbial communities from Mid Atlantic Ridge, Atlantic Ocean - 354-166 | ecosystem: Environmental > Aquatic > Marine > Hydrothermal vents | place: Atlantic Ocean: Mid... | reverse complement strand
GGCCGCGCTCATGACCGCCGACATGATCCGCCGCCGCCTCAAGGATACCTTCGGCGCCGACCGCATCCTGGTGCCGGGACGCTGCCGCGGCGACCTGGAAGCCCTGTCGCGGGATCTGGGGATTCCGGTGCAACGGGGGCCCGACGAACTGAAGGATCTGCCTGCCTTCTTCGGCCACGAACAGATCGCCCCGGACCTGTCGCGCTACGACATCCGGATCTTCGCCGAGATCACCGACGCCCCCCGGATGACGGTGGCCGAGATCCTCGATCAGGCCCGCTGGTACCGCGACCACGGCGCCGACGTCATCGACGTGGGCTGCCTGCCGGACACCGAATTCCCCCATCTGGAAGAAACCTTCCAGGCCCTCAAGGCCGAAGGTTTCGTCACCAGCATCGACTCTCTCAACCCCGACGACCTGTTGCGCGGCGGCCGGGCCGGTGCCGACTTCATGCTCAGCCTGCACCACGAAACCACGTGGATCGCCGACGAGGTGGACACCGTGCCTGTGCTCATCCCCCAGCCGCCCACGGATCTGGCCACCCTCGACCGCGCCGTGGAAGCGCTCGAACGCCGCGGCCGGCCCTATCTCCTCGACCCCATCCTCGAACCGATCCATTTCGGCTTCACCGCCTCCATCGTGCGCTACCACGAAGTCCGGCGCCGCTACCCGGAAGCGGAAATCCTCATGGGTGTCGGCAATCTCACCGAACTGACCCACGCCGACACCGTCGGCATCAACGCCCTGCTGCTCGGGATCTGCTCGGAACTCGACATCCGCCACATCCTCGCCACCCAGGTAAGCGGCCATGCCCGCCGGGCGGTTCCCGAGGCCGACCTGGCCCGGCGGATTCTCTACCACGCCCGGCGGCACAACATGCTGCCCAAACACGTCCATCCGGGATTGATGTGCCTCCACGAACCCAAACCGTTCCCGTATAATTTCAGCGAAATTCAGGAACTGGCCTCCATGATCCGCGATCCCAGCTACCGTATCCAGATCACCGAAGAGGGCATCCACATCTTCAACCGCGACGGCCTGCACAGCGCCACCGATCCCTTCGAGCTGTTCCCCAAACTGGGGGTGGAGAACGACGGCGGCCACGCCTTCTATCTGGGGGTGGAACTGGCCCGGGCCCAGATCGCCTGGCAACTGGGCAAACGCTACAATCAGGACGAACCCCTCGACTGGGGGATCGCCGTGGACCGGCCCCGCGAGGCCGAAGTCGATCCCCACGCCTACAAACCCGCCGGCACCACCTTGCGCAAAAAAACCGATTCATGATCCTGGAAACCATCGTCACCACCCGGGACCGCGACGGCCGGCCCCACATCGCCCCCATGGGCGTTCATGTGGAAAAAGACGCCTTGCTCATCCTGCCGTTCCGCCCGTCGCGCACCCTGGACAACCTGCTGGCCACCGAGGTGGCGGTCGTCAACGCCTGCGACGACGTCCGCGTCTTCGCCGGCTGTCTCACCGGCCGCCGCGACTGGCCCCTGGCCGAGGCCGAACGCATCGACTGTCCCCGCCTGGCGGCGGCCCTGAGCCACACCGAGGTGGTCCTGGAACGGTTCGAGGACGACGCGGTGCGACCCCGCTTTCACTGCCGCCCGGTCCATCAGGCAATCCATGCTCCCTTCGCCGGCTTCAACCGCGCCCAGCACGCGGTGCTGGAAGCGGCGATCCTGGTCAGTCGCCTGGATCGGCTTCCCTGGGAGAAGATCGAACGGGAACTGGCCATCCACCGCAGCGCGCTGGAAAAGACCGCCGGCCCCCGGGAACGGGAGGCGTGGGACTGGCTGATGGAGAAGATCCGAACCCATCGGCGAGCGGTCCACGGCCCATGACAGCGATGCTCGCCAGCGTCACCGATCCGGCGGAAGCCCGCCTGGCCGCCGCCGCGGGGGTGGACCTCATCGACCTGAAGGATCCCGCCCGCGGCGCCCTGGGCGCCCTGGGCGAGGAGCGAATCCGCACCATCCGCCAGGCTCTCGCCGGGCACCGTCTCAGCGCCACCATCGGCGACCTGCCCCTGCACCCGGAAACCGTCTTCCAGGCAGTTGAACGCACCGCCGCCTGCGGCGTCGACTACGTCAAGATCGGCCTGTTTCCCGGCGGCGACCTGGAAGCCACCCTGGAGGCCCTGACGCCCCTGGCCACCGAACACAAGCTGATCGCCGTGCTGATGGCCGACTACCTGATCGCCCTCCCGGTCCTGGAACGGATCGCGGCCGCCGGTTTTCACGGTGCGATGCTGGATACCGCCGACAAAAGCCTCGGCCCGCTGCCCCGGCTGCGCCCTGCGGCCTTTCTCGCCCGCTTCGTCGAACGGGCCAAGTCCCTGGGGCTGCTCACCGGTCTGGCCGGCTCCCTGCGACTGGAGGACATCGACGCCCTTCTGCCCCTGGCGCCCGATTACCTGGGATTCCGGGGAGCCTTGTGCCGGGGGGACCGCACCGGCACCCTCGACCCAGGAAAAGTCGCCCAAATCCGCGACCGGATCCGTACAGGGAGACGGGGCGAATGAATCTCTATCCCCGCCTGCGCCCCCTGCTGTTCCGGCTGGATCCGGAAACCGCCCACCACATCACCCTAGGCGCCCTCGACCTGGCGGCCCGGCTCGGACCGCTCAATCCCCTGCGCCAACGGCGACTCGAACACCCGGTGGAGGTCATGGGGCTTCGCTTTCCCAATCCGGTGGGGCTGGCGGCCGGCCTGGACAAGAACGGCGACCACATCAGGGGACTGGCCGAGCTGGGATTCGGCTTCCTCGAGGTCGGCACCGTCACCCCCAGGCCGCAACCGGGCAACCCCCCGCCCCGGCTGTTCCGCCTTCCCGAAGCCGAAGCCCTGATCAACCGCATGGGATTCAACAACGCCGGCATCGACCATTTGGTGTCCCGGCTGGAACGCCTGGGGGCGAGGGATTTCATCCTCGGGGTCAACCTCGGCAAGAACAAGGACACCCCCCAGGAACGGGCCGCCGACGATTACCGCCTCGGGATGGAAAAGGTCCATACCCTCGCCGACTACGTCACCATCAACATTTCCTCCCCCAACACCCCCGGTTTGCGGGATCTCCAACACGGCGAGGCGCTGGAAGACCTGCTGGCGGCCCTGGACCGTCACCGGGACCGGCTGGCCCAGCGCAGCGGTCGCCGGCTGCCGCTGGTGGTCAAGATCGCCCCCGATCTGACCCCGGAGCAACTACGCCGCCAGGCCGACTGTTTTCTGCGCCATCACATAGACGGCGTCATCGCCACCAACACCACCGTCGACCACACCGCCGTGGCCCATCTGCCGGCGGGAAGGGAGAACGGCGGGCTCAGCGGCGCGCCGCTGCGGAACCGGGCCACCGCGGTGGTCCGTCAGCTCCACGCCGTCCTCGGGGACGCACTGCCCATCATCGCCTGCGGCGGCATCCTGAGCGCCGGGGACGCCCTGGAGAAATTCGAAGCCGGGGCCAGACTGGTTCAGCTCTACACCGGCCTCGTTTACCGGGGGCCGGCGCTGATCACGGAGATTCTGGCTGCGCTGCAGCGACAGCGCGCATCAGATAACGGCTGAATCTCGACATCGGCAGCGGCTTGCTGAACAGCCAACCCTGATACAGGTGACAGCCGTGCCGTTGCAGGAAGCGGCACTGGGCTTCGGTCTCCACCCCTTCCGCCACCACGGTCAGACCCAGGTGCCGGGCCATGGCGAGAATGGTCTCGACGATGGCCCGGTCGCCCGTGTCGGTTTCGATGTCACGCACGAAGGAGCGGTCGATCTTCAGCTCGTCCAACGGCAGGCGCTTGAGATAGATCAAGGAAGAGTAACCGGTGCCGAAATCGTCGATGGAGAATCGTACCCCCAGGCGCTTGAGCGACTTCATCTTGGCGATGGTGTCGCCGATGTCCTCGATCACGATGCTTTCGGTCAATTCCAGCATCAGCTTGTCGGGTGAAATGCCGGCGGTCTCGACGATGCGGGTGACCTCATCGACGAAACCGGCCTGATGGAACTGCCTCGGGCTGATGTTGACCGCCACGTGATCGATGAACGCCATCCAACCGTTGTCCTGCCACTGGCGGATGTGGCGGCAGGCGGTTTCCAGCACCCACCGCCCCAGGTCCAGGATCAGACCGGTTTCCTCGGCGATGGGGATGAACTCGTTGGGGGGGATGAATCCTTTCTCCGGGTGGTTCCAGCGCAGCAGCGCTTCGGCACCGGCCAACCCGCCGCCGTTGCGGTGTTGCGGCTGATAGTACAATTCGAACTGATCGCTCGCCAGCGCGGCGCGCAGCGCCTTTTCCAATTCCAGCCGGGCGTCGGCGACCGCCTGCATCGTCGGATGATAGAAGCGGATGGCGTTTCGCCCCGCCGCCTTGGCCCGGTACATGGCGGCGTCGGCCTGTTTCAGCAGCGCCTCGACGGTTTCCTCCCCCCGGAACAAGGTGATGCCGATGCTCACCGAGGTGTGATAGCTGCGCTCCCCTAGCCGAAACTCCTTGGTGACCTGCTCCTTGAGCTTCTGAGCCACGGCACGGACGTGATTGGCCGCCGCCTCTTCGTCATCCCCCAGATCGGGCAGCAGGATGACGAACTCGTCGCCCCCCAGGCGGGCCACGGTGTCCTCGCTCCGCAGGTACCGCCGCAGACGCGAGGCGACCTGGACCAGCAGCTGATCGCCCACGTGATGGCCCCAGGCGTCGTTGAGATGCTTGAAATTGTCGAGATCGAGGAACATCACCCCGCCCCAGTCCTTGCGACGGCCGGCGGCACTCAGCGCCTGCGCCAGGCGTTCGAGGAACAGGCGCCGGTTGGGCAACTGGGTCAGGGGATCGTAGAAGGCCAGTTGCTGGATTTCCCGCTCGGCCTGGCGCCGCTGCAATTCCGCGCTGGCCCGCACCGCCACCATGCGCAGAATGGTCATCAGCTCGCTCGCCTCGGTCAGCGGCTTGGTGTCACACACCCCCAGAACGCCGATGACCCGCCCCTCGTTGTCGTGCAGCGGCGTCCCGGCGTAACTTTCGATCTGCAACCGGTGCAGCAGTTCGTCGTCGCGAAACCGTTCCTGGACGCCTTGCGGAAACACCCGGGCGCCGCCTTTGACCACCTCGGCACAGGGCGTACCCGCCAGACCGCAGGAAAAATCCTCCAGACGGCCGGCGGCACCCCAGACGGCGATCGCCTCCAGACGCCCCGCCTCCACCACGGCCACGAAGGCATAGGCCACGTTCAAGTTCCGGCCCAGCATCCCCACCAGCGACTGGAAAAAGTCCTCGCCGAGCTTGGCGCCGACATCCTCGGTCAGCATCCGGGTGAAGCGCTCCATGCGCTGTCGGTCGGTCACGTCGTGGACGATGGCGAACAACAACCGGCGGCCCTCGATGACCACCGGCCCGGCGTAGATTTCCACGTCCCGTTGCCGGCCGTCGCTCAGGCGGTGCCGGCAACAGACCACCCCTTCGTTCCCCTCGAGCACCGTGTCCTCCTCCTGGAGCCGGTGCAAAGGCATGTCCTGGAATTCCTCCCGGCCGTAGCCGTAAAAACGGCAGGCGGCGGGGTTGGCGTCGAGGATCTTGCGGGCCTGGCAGTCGATCAACAGCTCCACCGCCGGGCTCTGTTCGAACAACTGGCGATAACGGGCCTCGCTGTGACGCAATGCCTCCTCGATCCGCCGCTGGCGCTGACGCTGCTCGAAATGATCCAGGGCGAAGGCGACGTCGGCGGCCAGTTCCACCAGCAACTGCACCACCTCCCGGGTGAAGAAACCGCTGCGATCGGCGTACACGTTCAACACCGCCGTCACCTTCCCGGAACGACGAATCGGCAACGCCGCACTGGCACGAATCCGGAAACGGGCCGCCACCTGTTTCCAATGATCCGTCATGGTACTGGCCTGAAAATCGTTGACCAGGACGACACGATTCTGCCGAACCGCGGTGGCCGTGGGCCCCTTTCCCGCCGGCTGGCCGGGATCGAGGACGATGTCCAGCTGACCGACGTACTCGAGCATCGCTTCCTCGGCGGCGGCCGCGGCGACGGCCGCCACCTGCCCTTCCCGGACTTCTCCCAGCCAGGCCAGGGCGAATCCGGCATGCTCGACCAGGATCCGGCACAGGGAATCGAGCACCTGGCGGGCGGATCCGGACCGGATGATGGCCTGGTTGACTTCCGCGAGGGTATCGAACAGGGCCCGCTGCCGGAGCAGCATTTGCTGGCTTTCCCCGAGCCGATGGGCCATCTGGTTGAACACCTCGGTCAGCTCCGCCAGCTCGCCTTCCCCTTCCGCCGCCAGTTGTATCTGACGCTCACCCGAGCCGAAACGGCGGGTCGCCTCGGCGAACCGGCTCAGGGGCTCCAGCAGAATGCGGCGAAGCATGTACCACAGGGTGAACAACCCGGCGCCCAACAGCACGGCGAGAACGGCGGCGGCGACTCCCACGCCGGCGAGAATCCGGTCGTAGATAGGTTTGAGGTCGTAACGGGCGAACAGAACCGCCGTCCGTTCCTCCCGCAGATGCCGTTCGCCGCCATCGTGCCACATCAGAGGGAAATAGGCGTCCATCGCGGCCAACCCGGAAACCGTGACCACGATCGGACGGCGCTGTGCCTGGACCTGGCGCAACAGCGCCGGATCGAAGCGCGCGACCGACTCTGCGAGCGGTCGCCCTTTCCAGGCGAGGCGGTTGGCGAACAGGACCCGACCGGTGTCGTCGAGCACGGCCAGATAGTGCATGTTGGGCTCCGCCGCCCACAGGGTCAGGAGACGCTCAGCGTCCAGCCGCTCGCCGTGCTCCAGTTCGTGCCCGAGCTGGATGGCCAGGCGCCCCATTTCGTAGCTCAGATGCTCGCGGGCCTCGTGCTCGGCGTCCTCCACACCGCCCCAGTAGAAAAAGCCGGTCAAGACGCCCCACAGCAGCACCAGGAAGGCGCTCAGGGTCACGATCAGATGCCATCGGAGATGAAAAGCTCGGATCCTAATCACGAACAGCCTCGGGAAGAAAGCGCGGCTCGGCCAGCCGGGCGGGATCGACGAAATGACGCAGCAACCGCTTTTGCACCATGAAAGCGGCGATCCGCCGCCCGGTGACGGACAGGAGAGGGCTCGCCCCGGAAAGCCAGCGATAATTGTCGGCCAGGGTCGGCAAACGCAGTCCACGGTAACTGCGCCGCACTTCCTCGGGCGTGAGATTCAGACGGGGGGCGGACAGCTCCGCCGCCCGCCGGGGCTGATTCCTCATAAACGCGAGGGCCTGAAAATAACCATCCAGCAAGGCCCTGAGGGTCGCCTCCCGTCCCTCGATCAAATCCCGGCGCACCACCAGCACATCGACGATGCGATCGGGGATCCGGCGGCTGTCGAACAAGACCCGGGCGCCCTGTTCCCGCAGCCGGGTCGCCACCGGCTCGAAGGTCACGACGGCGTCGATCCGCCGCTCCCGATAGGCCGCTTCGTGTTCGTCCGCCGTCAACGGCACGATCTCGACCTGGTCGTCGCGCAATCGCGCCGCCGCCAGCGCCCCACCGAGCAAGATGGCCCCGACGGCCGAACTTTCCACCCCGACCCGCTTTCCCTCCAACTGCGCCAGGGTTTCGATGGACGGCCGCGCCAGCAACACATCCCCGCCCTGGGAAACGTCCATGACGGCGACGACGCCCAGATCGAAGCCATCCTGCAGCACCGACAGGGTTTCGTCCAACGTCAACGCCGCCGCCTCGATGCTGCCGGCGCGCAAAAGCTGCATCACGTCGCTGGCGGACCGTAGTTCCAGCAGTTTGATCGGCCGGTGACGGTAATATCCCAATTCCCTCGCCAGATAGAGCGGTTCATAACCGGTCCATACGTTCGTACCTACCCGCAACGGCGGAGCCGCAGCCTGCTCCAGCCAGAACCAGGCGCCGCCGGTCACGACGAGCAGAACGATCACCAGCGGCAAGATCACCCGCATGTCCCGTACCGTGGGTAAAATGGTCGATTTCCGTTCATCTTCAAATTATAGGAGGTTCCTTCATGGCTGCCGTTCCGCGCCTCGAAGTGAGGCGGTTGGAGTGCGTGCGCGGCGACCGGTCGTTGTTCCGCGACCTCGATTTCGAACTGGACGCGGGCGAACTGCTTCACGTCCAAGGAGCCAACGGCTGCGGCAAAACCAGTCTCCTGCGCATTCTGGCCGGCCTGTCACAACCCGAAAGCGGGGAAATACACTGGCAGGGCCGTCCTCTGCGCCGCCAATGGCCAGCCTTTCTGCGGCAGATGGCCTACGTGGGCCATCACCCCGGCATCAAGGGGGAATTGACCCCGCTGGAAAACCTGCGCTGGATCGCGCGGCTGCACAATGTCCGACGCGGCTTCGATCTGGCGGGGATTCTGGCACAGGCCGGGCTGGAACGCCATCTGGAAACCCCAGCCCGGGCGCTCTCGGCGGGGCAACGCCAGCGCATCGCCCTGGCGAGACTGCTGCTCCAGGAGGCGATCCTGTGGATTCTCGACGAGCCGTTCACCTCCCTGGACCGTAGCGGCATCGACTGGGTGCACCGATTGCTGGACCGGCACCTCGAGCACGGCGGCCTGGTGGTATTGACCTCGCACCAGCCGGTACGGACCGAGGCCCCGGTCCGCCATCTGCGACTGGGCGGCTGACCATGTTCCACCATTTCCTGTCCTTGTTCTTCCCCCTGGTCATCATCATGGATCCGGTGGGCAACCTACCCCTGTTCCTGGCCATGACCCGGGACCTGAACGTCCGGCAGCAAAGCCGGGTGGCCGCCGTCGCCTGCCTCTCCGCCGGGCTGATCCTGGCCTTCTTCGGTCTGACCGGCGACCGCCTGCTTCGTTTCTTCGGCATCACGCTGCCGGCGTTCCAACTGGCCGGCGGCGTCATTTTCTTCATCTACGCCTTGCAGATGCTCGGCCTGCTTCCGGCGGGCATGAAAAGCTCGGCCGCCGAAGCGGAAGAAAGCCTGCACAAGACCAACGTGGCCCTGGTGCCGCTGGCGACCCCTCTGCTGGCCGGCCCCGGCGCCATCACCGCCGTCCTGGTCTGGCAACAGGATCCCCAGCGCCAGATTCCCTTCGTCTATCTTCTTCCGGTGATCGTCGCCGCCTGCCTGACGGTGTTCGCCGCCTTCTGGGCCGGACGCTGGCTGCGCCGGGTACTGGGTCTCGGCGGCATCGGCGTGATCACCCGCCTGACGGGGCTGTTGCTGGCGGTCCTGGCCATGCAGTTCATGGTGAACGGCTTGCGCGAAATCCTCGGCAGGTGAGGAAGCGGCCCCGGGACCGCTTCCCCCGCCGCTTCAGACCAAAAGCGGCGCGATCACCAGGCTGACAATGGCCATGACGTTGATGAGGATGTTCATGGCCGGGCCGGAGGTGTCCTTGAAGGGATCGCCGACGGTGTCGCCCACCACCGTGGCCTTGTGCACCTCGGACCCCTTGCCGCCGAGATTGCCCTTCTCCACGTACTTCTTGGCGTTGTCCCAAGCGCCGCCGGCGTTGGCCATCATCAGCGCCATCAACACGCAGCCCAAGAGCGCCCCACCGAGCATTCCCCCCAGAGCCTGGGGCCCGAGCCAGAAGCCGACGATCACCGGGGCTGCCACGGCGATCACCCCGGGCAGCACCATCTTCTTCAAAGCCGCCTGGGTGGCGATGTCGACGCAGCGGGCGGTGTCCGGCTCCGCCTTGCCTTCCAGAAGGCCGGGAATCTCCCGGAATTGGCGGCGGATCTCCTGAATCATCTCGAAGGCGGCGTCCCCCACCGCGGTCATGGTCACCGAGGCGATGAGCAGGGGGATGGTGCCACCGATGAACAGACCGGCCAGGACGTCGGCATCCCCCAAATGGAGAGCGAAGTCCGGCATCTGGCTGGCAATGGTCTCGCCGTAGGCGGTGATGATCGCCAACGCCGCCAGGGCCGCGGCGCCGATGGCGAAACCCTTACCGATGGCGGCGGTGGTGTTGCCCAGTTCGTCGAGGGAGTCGGTGATCCGGCGGGTTTCCTCCCCCAGACCACCCATCTCGGCGATGCCGCCGGCGTTGTCGGCCACCGGCCCATAGGCGTCGATGGCCATGGTGATACCGACGGTGGCCAGCATGCCGACGGCAGCGATCCCGACGCCGTACAGACCGACCAGGCGGTCGGCGAGGAAGATGATGGCGCTGATGGTGAGGATCGGCACCACCACCGACTGCATCCCGGTAGCCAGACCGGCGATCATCACCGTAGCCGGCCCCGTCTCCCCGGATTCGGCGATCTTGGCCACCGGCCGGCCGCCGGTGTAGTACTCGGTCACCAGGCCGATGACGATGCCGCCGGCGGAACCGGCCAGCACCGCCAGCCAGGCCTTGACACTGACCCCGGCGACCAGGATCACCAACAGCGCCAGCCCCATGAAGATCCCCGCCGCCCCCAGCGTGCCCATCCGCAGCGCCTTGTCCGCCGGCTTGTCGGCGTTGCGCTGCACCAGCCAGATGCCGGCGATGGAGGACAGCAGTCCCGCCGAGGCCAGGGCCAGGGGCAGGAACATCAGGGCCGGACGCGATCCCACCGGCGCCAACACGTCGGCGGCCATGGTCGAGGCCATGGCGATGGTGGCGATCATGGCGCCGCAGTAGGACTCGAAGATGTCCGACCCCATCCCGGCCACGTCGCCGACGTTGTCCCCGACGTTGTCGGCGATCACCCCGGGATTGCGCGGGTCGTCCTCAGGGATGCCGGCCTCCACCTTGCCCACCAGGTCGGCCCCGACGTCGGCGCTCTTGGTGTAGATGCCGCCGCCGACGCGGGAGAACAGCGCCACCACCGACGCCCCCATGCCGAAGCCGTGGAGGGCGTGGGCGGTCTCCGGATCGCCGCCGAAAAACAGATACATCAGCCCCAGACCCAAAAGCCCGAGGGAGGCCACCGCCAGGCCCATGATGGAACCGCCGAAGAAGGCCACCTCCAGCGCCTTGGCGGCGTCGCCGCTCGAGGCGGCCACCGTGGTGCGGACGTTGGCGCGGGTGGCGGTGCTCATGCCGATGTAGCCGGCGGTGGCGGAGGCGGCCGCCCCCACCAGGAAGCACAAGGCCGTCCGCCAGCCGAGAAACTGCCACAGCAGCAGCAGTAATACCGCCACGAAGATCCCCAGAATCTGGTACTCGCGGCGGATGAACACCATCGCCCCCAGATGGATCTGCTCGGCGATCCGGGCGATCCTGCCGGAGCCGGCCGGGGTGGCCAGAATCCACTGGTAGATTTTGTAAGCGGCGAACAGGCCGCCGGCCCCCAGAAGTGGAGGCAAAAGATACAGCAGATATTCCATGGAACCGTTCTCCCCCTGTTGTTTATTTTGAAATTCTGCGCTTCCTGAATACCGCCTTTACGCCGGGTCGTCAACCACCCTTCCAGGAAGGGGACAATGCCAAGGGCGACTTTCACGGCAAGGTTGCGCCGAAAACCGGCGTTGCATCTCAATTTTTCATTGTCCGTCGCCCGTTTCACCCCCAGACGGCGCAGGTCGGCTATAACTAAATAGTTGACAACGACGATCTGTTTTTATCCCTTGACAACCCAAGAGGTAACGATCATGCGATCCGAAATGCTGACATCCATTCTCTCGGAGCTCAACGGCACCTCCGCAGACATCGAAGCGTCCGGGGTGGTTTCGACCGACGGCCTGATGATGGCGGCTCTCTTGCCCCAAGGACTGGACGAAGATCGGGTCGGGGCCATGAGCGCGGCCATGCTTTCCCTTGGCGACCGCACCGCCCAAGAGCTGGCCCGAGGCGAACTACAACAGGTGTTAGTCAAGGGGAATCACGGCTTCGTGCTCATGATCCATGCCGGCAAGGAGGCGGTATTGACCGTGCTGGCCAAACCCCAGGCGAAATTGGGCCTGATCTTCCTCGACGCCAAACGGGCCGCCGAGCAGATCGCCCAACTGGTGTGACAACCGACTCTCCCGACCGTACAAGGACTTCAAGGAGGACTCCATGTCTGAGAAAGCCCTAGCGCATCTGAACGAAGCCCTGCAACACCTCTTCACCCTGACGGGATACTCCGACAAAGACCCGGAAATCCTGGCATCCCACCGGGAAACCACCCACCAATGGACGGAAACGATCGTCCAGGCGTTCTACGACACCCTGTTCACCTACGAACCGACCGCCAAGATCTTCAACGAGGGCGAACGCCCCACCCGGGAACAAATGCTGCGCGACTGGTATGAAGGACTGACCTGCGGCAACATCGACCAGAATTGGTGGCGGCATCAATGGTTCGTCGGCCTCGTGCATGTCAAACGGGGCGTTTCGAATCTTTTCCTCATCGGCATGATGAGCCGTATCCAGCAATTGTTTCTGGACAAATGCCTGGAAACCCTCCCGCCCGACGAAGCGAAGGAACTCTTCGGCGCCTTCAAGCGCATCACCGACGTGGTCACCGGCCTGATCGCCGACGGCTATTTCGAAAACTATTTCATCGCTCTGGAAAGAACCGTCGGGTTCAAGACTGCCCTGATCCAACGGATGCTGGATATGGAGGTCAACAAGATGCTCGAAGAATGGCGTAACACCACCGCGGCCTGATCCAAGCAGGGGCAAACGATCATGACCCCTTTCGCCGCCGGACAGGGGAGGCGCTCATCCTGTAAACTAAAGGCTCCCAGCAAATCACTGCGAACGCACCATGACCGCCACCCCTCTGCTCGATACCATCAGCGACTTCTGGGAGCGAGAGATCCTCCCCACCCTGGCCGATTACATCCGTATCCCCGCCCTGTCGCCGGACTTCGACGCTGCCTGGGCCGAAACCGGCCACCTGGACCGGGCGCGCCGGCTGGCCCTCGACTGGCTCGACCGCCACAAGGAGGCCGACTGGACCGTCCACGACCTCAAAATCCCGGGGCTGACGCCGCTGCTGCTGGTGGAGATCCCCGGGAAAAAGCCGGGCAACGTGCTTCTCTACGGCCATCTGGACAAACAGCCTGAAATGGAAGGCTGGCGCGAGGGGCTGGGACCGTGGAAGCCGGTGATCGAAGACGGCCGGCTCTACGGCCGCGGCGGCGCCGACGACGGTTATGCCCTGTTCGCCGCCGTCGCCGCCCTCAAGGCGCTGCGGCGACAGGGAAGCGCGCATCCCCGCTGCCTGATCCTGATCGAATTCTCCGAGGAAAGCGGCTCCCCCCACCTGCCGCCCTATCTGGAAGCATACGGTCACCTCATCGGCACCCCCGATCTGGTGATCGCCCTGGACTCGGGCACCGGCGATTACGAACGGCTCTGGTCCACCACCTCCCTGCGCGGCATGCAGGGCTGCACCATCACCGTCCAGACCCTCAAGGAAGCCGCCCATTCCGGCATCGCCTCCGGTATCGTCCCCGAGTCCTTCGCGGTGATGCGCCGCATCCTCGACCGGCTGGAGGACGCCGCCAGCGGCCGGGTCCTGCTGGAAGAGCTGCACGTGACGATCCCCGAGATCCGCAGGCGGCAGGCCCGGGAAGCGGCGGAAATCCTCGGCCTGTCGATGGTGAAGGGACTGCATCCTCTCCCCGGCCTGAAACCCCTCGGCGACGACCCTTACGAACTGATCCTCAACAACACCTGGCGCCCGACCCTGTGCGTGGTGGGCCAGGACGGCCTGCCGCCCGCCGACCGCGCCGGCAACGTCATGCGCGCTTACACCCGCCTGAAACTCTCCTTCCGCCTGCCGCCGCCGGTGCGCTGCGAAGACGCCAAACGGGCCATCGAACGGGCGGTGCTGCGCGATCCCCCCTTCGGCGCCCACATCGACATCCGCTTCGACCAGGGCGGCGACGGCTGGGAAGCCCCCGAACCGGCCCCCTGGCTGCTGGAAGCCTGCGACCGGGCATCGCTTTCCCACTTCGGCCACAAGGCCGCCCATATCGGGCTGGGGGCCAGCATCCCCTTCATGAAGATGCTCGGCGACCGCTTTCCCCAGGCCCAGTTCCTCATCACCGGGGTTCTGGGGCCGGAAAGCAACGCCCACGGTCCCAACGAGTTCCTCCACATCCCCTACGCCAAACGGCTGACGGCGTGCGTGGCCGACATTCTCGCCGGTTGACCGGAAACACCTGTCGGGTCTTCAGCCGGGCCAAATGCCACCGCCTCAACACCGATCAATTCGGGTTTCCGGGGCCAGAGTCTGGCGGACCGAAATTCGTCCGTCAATTCAGGCCCGGTGCGGCCCTCCCTGGCCGCTGACAGACTCTTTCCGATTCCCTCCGACAGAAGTGATCGGTGGTAAGCGCCGCCGCTCTGGTGATTGATCTTCTCCCCCATTTTCCACCATAATACAACCATTATGGTTGCGGGTAGCTCGAACATGGCCACCATCACCCTGAAGAACATCCCCGAAAATCTCTACGAACGCATCAAGGCCGCGGCCAAGGCACATCACCGGTCCATCAACGGCGAACTGATTCATTGCCTGGAAACCCTGTTCGAACCCCGGCCGTTCTCCCCCGAGGAACAGTTGCGACGGCTTCGGCGTATTCGTCCCGACTTGCCCCCGGATGCGGTCACGCCGGAAGAAATCCTCCAGGCCATCGACGACGGCCGCCCGTGATCGTCGCCGACACCAACCTCATCGCTTACCTGGCGCTGCCGTCGCCCTATACCGACGCTGCGGAACGCCGTTATCTTTCCGATCCGAAGTGGTGCGTTCCGCTCCTTTGGCGCAGCGAGTTCCGCAACGTGCTGGCGCTGTATCTACGCAAGAGACTGATCGACTTCGACCAGGCGTTGACGATTCAGCATGAAATGGAAACCCTGTTCCAAGGACGGGAATACGAAGTCCCCTCGCTGGACGTCTTGACCCTGGCCGGTCAAAGCCGCTGTTCCGCCTACGACTGTGAGTTCGTGGCCCTTGCCAAGGGGCTGAAGTGCAAGCTCGTCACGATGGACCGGAAGCTGGTCGATGCCTTCCCCGACACAGCCGAATTACTCATCGAAACCCGCGACACATGAGCCTCAACCCCCAACAGAAGGCCGCGGTCGAAACCATCGACACCCCGGTGTTGGTGATCGCCGGCGCCGGCAGTGGCAAGACCCGGGTCATCACCCACAAAATCGCCCATCTGATCGAGCAGGGGCTGGCGGCGCGCCACATCGCCGCCCTCACCTTCACCAACAAGGCGGCCCGGGAGATGAAGCAACGGGTCGGGAGACAGGTGGACCGCGACCGTCTCAAAGGCCTGACGGTGTCCACCTTCCACGCCCTCGGCCTCGACATCCTCCGCCGCGAACACAAGGCCCTCGGCTTCAAGTCCGGCCTGTCGATCCTCGACGGTCACGATCGCCTGGCCCTGCTCAAGGAGATCGCCGCCCATCACAAGCACCCCTTCCACCCCGACGACCTGCCCGCCCACGCCGAACGCATCGGCGCCTGGAAGAACGATCTGGTCTCTCCGGAGGAAGCCGAAACGGGCGAGGCCGCCGACCGCCCGGCCGCTCTCCTCTATCGTGAATACCAACGCTGCCTCAGGGCTTACAACGCGGTCGATTTCGACGACTTGATCCTGCTGCCGGTGCAGTTGTTCCAGGACCATCCCGACGTCCTGGAGAAATGGCAGACCCGGCTGCGCTACCTGCTGGTGGACGAATACCAGGACACCAACCGCACCCAGTACCGCCTCCTGTGCCTGCTCACCGGCCGCCTGGGCCGCTTCACCGTGGTCGGCGACGACGACCAGTCCATCTACGCTTGGCGCGGCGCCCGTCCCGAGAATCTGGTCCGCCTCAAGCAAGACTTCCCGCGGCTGAAGATCATCAAGCTGGAACAGAACTACCGTTCCACCGGCCGCATCCTCAAAGCCGCCAACCAGCTGATCGCCCACAATCCCCACGTGTTCGAGAAGAAGCTGTGGAGCCGCTACGGCTACGGCGATCCCATCCGGGTACAGGTCCACGCCGACGAATTCGCCGAAGCCCGCCAGATCGCCGCCGACCTGCTGCACCACAAGTTCCGCCGCGGCGGGCGCTTCGCCGACTACGCCATCCTCTATCGCAGCAACCACCAAGCCCGCCTGTTCGAGCGGGCGCTGCGGGAACAGCGCGTCCCGTATTTTCTCAGCGGCGGCCGTTCCTTCTTCGAGCACGCCGAGGTCAAGGACGTGGTCGCCTATCTGCGCCTGCTGGTCAACCCCGACGACGACATCGCCTTCCTGCGGGTGGCCAACACCCCCAAACGCGAAATCGGCCCCGCCACGCTGGAAAAACTGGGTGGTTACGCCCAGAAGCGCCACGTCTCCCTGTTCGCCGCCTGCTACGAAATGGGGCTGACCCAGGTGCTCGACGCCCGCGCCATCGACCGGCTGCAGCACTTCTGCGATTTCCTCAACGACACCGCTGACCGCGCCAAACGCGGCGACACGCTGGCGGTCATCCGGGACATGCTGGAAACCATCGGCTACCGCGACCACCTGCGCGACACCGCCGCCAATCCCCGACAGGCCGAACGCCGCTGGGAGAACGTGGGCGAACTGCTCGACTGGCTCGGCCGGCTGCTGGAGGAAGCCGAATCCGGCGACGACCCGCTCCAGGCCGCGGTCGCCAAACTGATGCTGCTCGACGTCCTCGACCGCAGCCGCGACGACGAAGCCGGCGACCGTGTCGCCCTCATGACCCTGCATGCCGCCAAGGGGCTGGAATTCCCCCACGTCTATCTGGTGGGAATGGAGGAAGGACTGCTGCCCCATCAGACCAGCATCGACCAGGACGACGTCGAGGAGGAGCGGCGTCTGTGCTACGTGGGCATCACCCGGGCACAGAAAACCCTGACCCTGAGCTATTGCCGCCAGCGCAAACGGTACGGGGAGACGGTCACCTGCCAACCGAGCCGCTTTCTCGAGGAGCTGCCCCAGGAGGATCTGGAATGGAGCGGCAAGAACGACCTGCCGGAAGCGGAAAAGAAAGCCCGGGGCCAGGCGGCTCTGGCCCAGTTGAAAACCCTGTTGCAGGAAACCGGGTGACGGCGCGAATCTGCCGAAGCGGCTCCGAATTTGTATCACGCCGGAGAAAAGGTTAGAATCATCGACC
>Ga0256839_1003232_pt1 | contig 17031 bp, 17 predicted proteins | sample 354166metaG_FD_185968 | JGI IMG/M metagenome (GOLD analysis project Ga0256839, IMG submission 185968) | Hydrothermal vent microbial communities from Mid Atlantic Ridge, Atlantic Ocean - 354-166 | ecosystem: Environmental > Aquatic > Marine > Hydrothermal vents | place: Atlantic Ocean: Mid... | reverse complement strand
CGGGCTTCAAATAGAAAAAGCTTTATTTAATGCAGGCATAATGTGACTGACGGGGCGGAGCTTTGTCCGGCCGGGGAGAAAAGGGCGGGAATGTCGAATACCGAACACCAATCAACGAATGATAAATTGCGAAGCAGTGTACCCGCAAAGCAGCGATTTAAGGCCCATTTTTAAAAAAACGATTCCACTTCAAGCGGCATGAATTCTCGTTTCCGGTCAGTGAGGCCCTGTGAAAATGGGAAATAAGGGCTAATTTAGGAAGGAGAGGGGGACTGCGGAGGTGCGCGGTGTGTGCCAGTTAATGAGATAAGACTTTCATAAAAAATTGAATTATTTTTCGAAATAATTGTTTCCTAATTGAGAAACTTGTATCATTGCACAATGAAACATAATTGTTAATGGAAAATAGATTTGAGGTCGTAATGTTACAAGGTGTAATTGACTTTTTTGAGAACATTGAAGAAAAGGCGAGAGACAAAATTATTTTTAACATACATAAAGCTCGAAAAATAAACGATCATAAACTTTTTAAAAAGTTAACGGGAGAAATATGGGAATTTCGTACGCTGTATAATAAAAAACAGTATAGACTATTTGCATTCTGGGATAAAACAAATAGTAAAAAAACAATAGTAGTAGCAACGCATGGAATTATTAAGAAAACTAAAAAAATACCGTCAAAGGAAGTAGCAAAGGCAATAGAGATAATGAGAAAATTCTATTCATAACAATAAAAACATATAAACAGATGAAAACATATTCATTAGACGAAGTAACTGACAAATATATTGGGAAAAGAGGAACACCCAAAAGAGAGGAATTTGAGCAAGAACTCAAATTGGAACTTCTGGGTGAAGCAATAAAAAATGCCAGAAAAGAAAGAAACCTGACCCAGGAAGAATTGGGAAAACTTGTAGGAGTTAAAAAAGCTCAGATTTCAAAAATTGAAAATAGCGTTACGAATGCAAGATTCGAAACCATATTGAAAGTGTTTAGAGCTTTAAACATAAAAATAAAGTTTAATCTTGAATCCCTAAACGAAAATACCATAGATTTAGTTTGAGAATTTGACTAAAACCGGTGCCTAACAAAAAAAACCATGTTAAGCAGTTGCCTCCTCTTTGAAGAGAAATAAAATGAATTTTATCTTACCGCACTCCTCTGCATCACCAAAAAAGGTCTTTTTAAGATAAAACCCTGAAGGGATCCGGTGTTTGGTGCTTGGTGTTTGGTGTTTAGGGGGCGTACTACTGGCTTTAAAAGATGAGGACACGTATAAAACACTTCTACGGTTTCATTTCTTCGTCTGAAGAGGGCCCTCAGTTCTTCGCGCTTTCTGTCGGGCACATGAATGGGGCAGGGAGCATGAACTGTCTGAAGTCAATCTGATGATGATCTGCTACAATCCGGGGCGCATGATGACGATATTGGGCACGGAGGAGTTGAAAAAGAATCTCCAGGCACTTGTCTTTGTTTTGATAGGCCTGCTCGTCCCGAAAGGAAGCGATTTAAGGCCCTATTTTAAAAGGTCCACTTTACTTCAAGCGGCATGCATTCTAATTCAAAAGCAATGAGGCCCTGTGAAAATGCGAAATAAGCGCTATTTTAGGAAGGAAGGGGGGGAGTTGTGGAGACGCGCGCTTGGCATTTATCTCGTATGGAACCTTTCCTTTAAAAATTACGCAAGATGTAGTAACTTTGTAATTACATTTAAAAAATTATGAAAGCTTCAATTATTAAGATCGGTAACTCCAAAGGACTGCGTTTAAGTAAATATATTATAGAACGCTACAACATTAAAGACACCGTTGAACTCATCCTTGAAAAAGGTCGGATCATTCTTAAACCGGTGGAGGAACCCAGAAAAGGTTGGGATGATGCATTTAGAAAAATGCATTCCAATCAAGATGACACTTTGCTTATTGATGATGTTTTTGAAGATGAATCGTTTGACTAATGAAAATATCTCAATATGACATTGTTTTGGTCAACCTGGACCCCACTGTTGGCTCTGAGATACGAAAAACCAGACCTTGTGTAGTTATTTCGCCTGATGAAATCAATCATAATCTAAATACGATTGTAATTGCACCTTTGACTACTACATCTCGTAATTATCCTACACGTGTAAAAGTGAGACATAACAAGAAGGATGGATTTGTCGTAATTGACCAAGTGCGAACGATTGACAAAAAGCGGATTATAAAAAGGTTCGACACATTAAATCCGGTGGAAATTAAAAAGGTAAAGGCGATAATTAAAGAAACTTTTGTAGATTGATCATACAACAAAGGCTCCCATGTAAAGCGGTATCAGTGTTTCGAAGAGAAATAAAATGAATTATATCTTACCGCACTCCTCTGCATCACCAAAATGATATTTTTAAGATAAAACCCTGCCTCCGGTATCTGATTCCCGGACGAGTGCCGCGGTCACGGCCCGCTCATCCGGGGGAAATGCTATTTGCAAGGAAGCGTTAATTGGCTTTCTGACAGGAGATTTGATAATTCGGAAGGAAAAAAGATATATCAAAAAAGGGTCCATTCCGCTTCCATGTTTTTAAATCATCCCCGTTCTTTGCAGAAAATTTTAATGGAGATGAAAAGCCGGAGAGACGCTCCCGTGCAGGAAACAATCTCATCTGCCGCTCATCCGTTTATCTTTACATGATGCGCATAGCAACCCTCTTATTGCTGATCTTTTCGGTACAAGGAATATACGGGCAGCTACTCGTCAGGGGGCGGGTGCTGGATGCCGCAAGTGCCGAAGGCCTCTCTTATGTCAACATCGGTATTCCCGGTGCGGGCATCGGCACGGTTTCGCGGGCAGACGGGCACTTCGAACTACAAATTCCCGATTCGTTTGCACATGACAGCCTGAAATTTTCCATGGTCGGGTATGCGCCCCTGACGCTCTATCTGCCCGATATGCTGCAAAGGGATGAAATGCCGGAAATCGATATGCACCCGAAAGTGACACAACTCGATGAAATTGTCATTTCGCCCCGCGACTGGAAAGAGCGCATCCTTGGCAACCGCAGCGAATCAAAAAACATTATAGCCGGCTTTGCCTCCAATGATCTGGGCAGTGAAGTGGGCATCCGTGTGCGCATACGCAGGAGCCCGACCCTCATTGATGCCTTTAATGTCAGCATTGCGGCAAATCACTATGACACCCTGCGCTTTCGCATCAATTTTTATGACCTCAAAGACGGCATGCCCCACGAGCGCATTCAGAAAAAGGACATCATCGTGGAAACGGATATGAAGGAAGGCTTGCTGCACATCGACCTGCGGGAGTATCACATTGTCGTGTACGATGATTTTTTTGTTTCGCTGGAGTGGATCGAAGACCTCGGGGCGGAAGACGGCCTTTATTTCTCGGCCGGATTTCTGGGGAGCCCGATCATCTCACGAAAAACAAGCCAGGCCGACTGGGATAAAATGAGCGGGGTGAGCCTCGGCTTCAATGTGAATGTGCGATATTGAAAAATATGTAGTACGTTGCCCCTCTCTTCTATAATTCTTTCCCCTTCTGTGGCGTTTGATTTTCATACAAATGAAAAAATTACTCCTTTTCGGCATTTTTCTCCTGACTTTCAAGGCGCTCAGCTCGCAAGTTCCCAAAGGTGGGCGCATCCTCTCGTGGCATGTGGGCATGAGCGAAAACGGCAACTACGATTCGGCCATGGGCTATGCTCGCAGGGCTTGCATGGAGAGCGTGCCGCTTTTCGTGAGCTGGCGTTCCATTGAAGACTCGGCAGGCCTGTTCAACCGTGCTTTTCTGGATGCTACCCTTCGCGTGGCCAACTTTTACTATTCTTTCTTCGGCATTCCCGTAGAGCTGCAACTCGCTCCAATCAATACCGTCAGGCGGGAAATACCGGCCGATCTGGAAGCGCTCCCTTTTGATGACCCGGAGATGATCAGGCGCTTTAAAATCCTGCTCGACACGCTTTTTGACCGCATTCCCGACCTTACCCTTACGACCCTTAGCATCGGCAACGAAATCGATGGCTATCTCGGCACGGATATGCAGGCCTATCTCGAGTACGGGACTTTCCTCGACTCGGTGATTCCCCATGCCCGGAAGCGCTATGCCGCCCTGCACGGGGACGAAGTGCTGACCGGAACCACATTCATGTTCAGCGGACTGCTGAATCCGGCTACGAAAAATCTGTGCAAACTCATCAATTCCGGCCGCGATTTCATTGCCGTCACCTATTATCCGCTGAATCCCGATTTTACGATGAAAGCGCCCTCGGTGGTATTTTCGGATTTTGAGCGCCTGACAGCCGAATATCCGGATACGGCCCGGCCCATTCATTTGGTGGAGTGCGGCTATGCTTCGAGTCCGGTGTGCAACAGCAGTGAAGCACTGCAGGCCGAATTTTATAAAAATATATTCGCGGCCTGGGACCGGCATGCCGCACAGATCAGGCTGATTTCTTTTTTCAAGCTTACGGACTGGTCGCAGGCCGTGGTCGAAGAGCTTGCCGGCTATTACGGCCTTCCCAATCATCAGGCATTTAAAGAATACCTCCGCAGCCTCGGTGTGCGCAGCTATCCCGGTGACGGGGAAAACAAAGCGGCCTATGAAACGATATTGTGCGAACTGGCGGCACGAAACTGGTGCAGTGTGACATGCAAAACGACTGGCATGGAGAATCTGCAGGAGCCGGAGGGGCGCTTCTATCCCAATCCGGTGAATGGCACCCTGCACCTTTCGGGGCGTGCTCCGGTGGCAGCGTGGAATTTATACGATACAGAGGGAAGGCTGCGCCTCTCCGGAAAGGGCAGAGACATTGACTTGTCCGCTTTCTCGCCCGGGCTCTATCTTCTGGATATAGAATATGCCAACGGAGAAAGGATGCGGGGAAAGATAATCAAACCGTAAAGGTGCGAATAGAGGCATGAACAGGAGACTTCAGTGCAGGTACCCTGCGCTGTATTTTGCTGCTTGCGTGAAATTGAAAGCTGCGGTGCATAGACAAGGATGCTGTTAAAAGTGGCTGTTCGGCCGGAGAGGTACTGCCGCATGCGAATCCGGCCTGCGTCCGTTTTGAAAATGCGGAGAAGGGGCAATGCAAACTTTGCGGCACGATAGGGGCACTATTTTGAAATATTCCTGCCGGGAAGATTTTAATTCTTAAAGGAGAATTATTATCTTTGAGGAGTAATTATCAATTAAAGCCATGAGCGAGCCGTCCTCCATCGAAGCCCTTCGGTCAAAAGGCCTGAAAGTGACCCCCCAGCGCATAGCCGTCTTTGAAGCGGTACTGAAGCGGAAGAATCATCCTACGGCCATTGAAATAAGCGAGTATATAAAAAAAGAGCATCCCCATATTTCAGTCGGGACGGTATATAAGGTGCTTGACCTGCTGGTAGAAAAAGGCTTGCTGAAAAAGGTCAAAAGCGAGAAAGAAGTGATGCGCTATGATGCCTTTACAGCGCCTCACCACCACCTCTATGATTCGGAAAGCGATCGCATTCTGGATTTTGAAGATCCGGAGCTGGACCGGATTTTACAAGATTATTTCAGCAGGAAAAAAATCGAAGGATTTAAGATAAAGGACATCAGCCTTCAAATCATTGGAGAATTTCACCCACAAAACAATAAAAAAATAAGCGTATGAAAAAATCAGAAAAAGGGAAATGCCCCGTAGCACACGGGGGCAATACCGAAGTCAGCGAAAGTGTCATGGATTGGTGGCCCAAGGCCCTCAACCTCGACATCTTACACCAGCACGACCGCAAAAGCAATCCCTATGATCCGGATTTCAACTACCGGGAAGAATTTAAGAAGCTGGACCTTGAGGCATTGAAGGAGGATCTCAAAAAATGCCTCAGCGAAAGCCAGGATTGGTGGCCGGCCGATTGGGGAACCTATGGCGGTCTGATGATTCGTATGGCCTGGCATGCTGCCGGAACGTACCGCATTGCGGACGGGCGCGGAGGGGCCAATACAGGCAATCAACGATTTGCTCCGGTCAACAGTTGGCCCGACAATGCCAATCTGGACAAAGCCCGCAGGCTGCTCTGGCCGGTCAAGAAGAAATACGGCAATAAAATCTCCTGGGCCGATCTGATCATTCTGGCCGGCAATATGGCTTACGAATCCATGGGTTTTAAAACTTTCGGTTTTGCCGGTGGACGCGAAGACATCTGGCACCCGGAAAAGGATGTGAACTGGGGTACGGAAAAGGAATGGCTGGGAAAATCGCGTTATAGCGGAGAAGACAGCGAGTCGCTCGCAAATCCGCTGGCAGCGGTACAGATGGGCCTGATATACGTCAATCCCGAAGGCGTGGACGGCAACCCGGATCCGCTGCGAACGGCAGAGGATGTACGGACGACCTTCAGGCGCATGGCCATGAACGATGAAGAGACCGTGGCCTTGACAGCCGGAGGCCACACGGTCGGGAAAGCGCACGGCAATGGCGATCCGTCACTGCTTGGCCCCGAGCCCGAAGGGGCACCCATTGAAGACCAGGGTTTCGGCTGGATCAATCCCAAAGGGAAGGGGAATGCCGAAGATACCGTCACGAGTGGCCTCGAGGGCGCATGGACCAGCACACCGGATAAATGGAACCACAACTATTTCCGCCTTTTGCTTGAATACGACTGGGAACTGACGAAAAGTCCGGCCGGTGCCTGGCAATGGGAACCCGTCAATATGAAGGAAGAAGACAAACCCTTTGATGCACATATACCGGGTGTGCGGAGAAACCCCATCATGACAGATGCCGATATGGCAATGAAGATGGACCCCGAATACCGGAAAATATCGGAGCGTTTTTATAAGGACCCGCAATACTTCGAAGAGGTGTTTGCACGGGCATGGTTCAAACTGACCCATCGCGACCTCGGCCCCAAAAGCAGATATCTCGGGCCGGATGTTCCTCAGGAAGACCTTATCTGGCAAGACCCGGTTCCGGAGGTCGATTATACCCTCAGCGAAGCGGAAATCGAGGAATTGAAAGAAAAGCTCTTGAACAGCGGGCTCACCCGCAGCGAGCTGATCACCACTGCCTGGGACAGTGCCCGCACCTTCCGGTCATCCGACTACAGGGGCGGGGCCAATGGTGCCCGTATTCGTCTGGCACCCCAAAAAGACTGGGCGGGCAATGAACCCGAAAAGCTGGCAAAAGTCCTGGATAAGCTCACTGAAATTCAATCGGGCCTCACGAAAAAAGTGTCTATGGCCGATCTCATTGTATTGGGCGGAACTGCGGCTGTAGAAAAAGCCGCTGCCGAAGCCGGAGTGGCGCTGAAGGTACCCTTTAGCCCGGGCCGGGGAGATGCCACACAGGAAATGACCGATGTGGAGTCATTCGAAGTGCTGGAACCCGTGCATGACGGTTTTCGAAATTGGCTGAAAGAAGACTGCGGCATTCCGCCCGAAGAACTGCTCATAGACCGAAGTCAGTTGATGGGCCTCACCGCTCCCGAAATGACAGTGCTGATCGGAGGGATGCGCGTATTGGGATGCAACCACGGAGGCACAAACCACGGTGTCTTTACCGAGCGCCCGGGTATCCTGAGCAATGACTTTTTTGTCCATCTCACCGACATGAACTATACCTGGAAACCCGTGGCTGACAACCTTTATCATGTGATAGAGCGCAAAAGCGGAAAAATGAAATGGACGGCCACGAGGGTTGATCTTGTGTTTGGTTCCAACTCCATCCTTCGCGCCTATGCCGAGGTTTATGCCCAGGACGACAACAAGGAAAAATTCGTACGGGACTTCATAAATGCCTGGACGAAGGTGATGAATGCCGACCGTTTTGATTTGAAGTGAAAATAAGCAGGGAAGGCGTCCGGACTGAAGCGGGGGCATTTTATCCAACGGGTAAAATGCCCTCGCTTTTTTTGTCCGCAGGCGTTCGGAAAAACTTTGTTTTTTAATTCGACATGCCGGAAATCTTTAAAGCGGTAACCATTTCGCTGATCCTGAAAAAAGCCCTAATTTTAATGCGTGAATAATGCCTGAGCCGCCTCACGGACGGAGGAAAGTCATTTGGCCAAAAGGTTGAATGAGGGGACCCTTGCTTTAAATCGAAAGGAAATGACGCTTAGGGAAATACATTTGAAACTCAGGCAATACCACGATGAAGGGAAGCGGATATTCGTCAGTTCCTCCTTTCAGACCCACAGCATCCCGCTCTTGCACATTTTGAGCCGCTCGGGGCTGCCTTTTGATGTGCTTTTTATCAATACAGGCTTTCACTTTCCCGAAACCCTTGCTTTTCGCGATGAAGTGGCGGAGCTTCTGAACCTGAATCTGATCAATGTCAGGCCCCTGCTGAGCAAAGCCCAACAAAAAAACAGCGAAGGGCAGTTCTACTTTGTTTCCGATCCCGATTACTGTTGCTACCTGAACAAGACCCAGGCGATGGAGCCCTGGCTGATGCGCTATGATGTCTGGGTCAACGGGGTGCGGGCCGATCAGAGTGCGGTGCGCAAGCATATGAAGGTCGAGGAAGAGGCTCCTTTCAATACCCTGCGTTTTCATCCCATGCTAGACTGGAGTGTGCGCGATGTGTATCGCTACAAAAGAGAACATCAATTGCCGGAGCATCCCCTCGACCGCCAGGGATACCTCAGCATCGGCTGTGCACCCTGCACCAGACGCATGAACCCCGGTGACGAGCGGTCGGGGCGATGGTACGGGCTGAAAAAAACGGAGTGCGGATTGCATACGGACTTAATCTCAAAATAGAAGCATGAATGTATTACTCACCGGTGGTGCCGGCTATGTGGGAACGGAATTGAGCTACCTGCTGGACAAAGACCCGGAGGTGGATGAGATAGTTATCTACGACAACCTGATACGAAGGAATTACAATCTCTTCATCGGGCAATCGAAGATGAAAAGCAAAAAGCTGCGCTTTGTGCAGGCCGACATACTGGATTCGAGGAAACTGAAGGCTGAAGTGGAGCGGGCCGATGTAATTTTTCATCTGGCCGCCAAGGTGAGCACGCCTTTTGCCGATCACAACCCCCACGAATTTGACCAGATCAACAATTGGGGCACGGCCGAGCTGAGCTATCTTGTGGAAGAAAGCCGGGTTTCGCGTTTTATTTACACCAGCAGCGTATCGGTGTATGGTGCCAGCGATGAGATGGTGGATATGGATGCCGAGCCCAATCCCAAGACATTTTACGGCATTTCGAAGCGCAACGGAGAGACCCATGTGGAGCGCCTTCGGAAGAAACATCCCGGGATTTTTGTCCTGCGACTCGGCAATGTGTACGGCTACAGCAAGAGCATGCGCTTCGATTCGGTGATCAACAAGTTTATGTTTGAGGCCCACTTTGCCGGCCGAATTCGCGTATTTGGCGATGGGCACCAATTGCGATCCTTTATACATATCGACCGCCTTTGCCGTTTTCTCATGGATTTTGCACACGGCAGGCACGAGGCAGGCACCTATAATCTGGTAGAAAGCACTTTTTCGGTGAACAGCATAGCCGATCATCTGCTCCGCCTCTATCCCGGCCTCGAAATGATCTATGTGAATCAAAACATGAACATGCGCAGCCTCAATGTAAAGCCCGATGAGCGCCTTCCGGAATTGAAGCAAAGCAGCCCCGAAGTGCTGGAAGAAGACCTGAAACGCTTCCGCAGGGGATTCAGCTTTTGAAGAGGCTGCCGCAAGCAGATAGCAAAGAATTGAAAACACGGTGCATGGGATCTTTCCCTTTGTGAATAAAATTAATCGGGGCGGCAGATAATATGTGCCGGGGCATCCTGTTAGAAAGGAGTCATCAATACCCAAAATCCAATGAAAGCATACCGTATCATTCTTTTCCTGCTTTTTCTCAGCACCCGCATGGCGGTGGCCCAGGAAACGGCCGGTGAAAAAAAAGCACTCCGCCCGGGAAATGTTTTTTTCTCGGCCGGCAATTATCCGGGGACAAGCAGCAATCTATCGCTGGAAGGCTTCCGGCAACTGGCACCGGGTTCTGCCTTGCTGCAGAACGATCTTTCGCATTATGAAAACAGCCGGAATAGCTTCTTCGACAATTCCTTCCTGCTTCGGGCGGGGGCTGCTTTTTCTTTAAGGCAAGACGGACAAAAAGAAAGAAGGCGCCATGAATTCAGGTTGGCAGCCGTCTATGGATACGGAACACTTTACTCCAATTATTTTTGGAAGGAGAGCCGTTATGCAGGCGATACCTTTGTCTCTGTCAAAAGCGGTAAGATATATGTCCTGGATTCGGTACGGACCAAAAGCTATATGATGGAATACACGCGGAAGTATCTGGGCCTGGATGTCTCGTTCATTCTTTATTCCCCTATTTCGCGGACATTTTCTTTTTATGCCGGCATGGGCATGAATGGCAATTTTGACTTCAACAACTATGTCAATACAGCTTACAGCGTATTCAGGCGCTTCGAACAGTCCGGGTCTTCGGATGCCGGGTATCTGATTGACTATGGCCGCTCTTATACTGATTATAACGAGGAATATATTCCGGCCTCGAAAGCTTTCTCGGCCTCGGTTTTTCTGCCGCTGGGTGTGGAGATAAATCCTTCAAAACATGAAAAAAGCCCGGGCAAACTGCGCCTTTACTACGAACTGCGTCCGCTTTGGCGCATATCCGCTGTTCCCGGATTAAAAGCCCATACCGGTTTTAGGCTTCAACAAAGTGCAGGCCTGCGCCTTCCCTTAAACTGATATCGCTGGGCCGGCCTGCGGCCCGTGAATTACACCGTTTGAGCGGGGAGCCGTAAACAAAGGGGATGAGGCGCATCACAATGGCCGGTTAACGTATTTATTAGAAATCATTTCGGGATAAATACTATATTTAGGATAAGCTAAAAATTATGAATACGTAAAAATCCAAGAAAAACCATGAAAAGTATAATCACGCTCCTGGCGATCTCCCTGCTTTTGTCCGCACAAAGCACAGCCCAGCAAAATGAGATTCAACGGAATACCTGGCGTTTGAGCAATGTCTACCTCAGTACGGGTATTAATTCCTTTAAAGGGCGGGCTGCCGATATCAGCGAGCTCAGGCTATTGGCGCCCTCTTCTTCCATCTTGCAAAGTGACCTGAGCGATTATAGCGGCATCGCTATTTACTACAGCCTGCCTTACGCTGATTTTGGTGCGGCTGCCGGCTTTCGCATGCGTCAAGCCGGTGATAAGAAGCATATCAAGGGCCCGGAGTTCAGGGTGGGCATCAATATGGGCACGGCCGGTCTTTTATACAGTTCCTTCTACAAAGAGGAGCGGGTACCCGTGGATACGCTCTATTCGGGCAGGACGGGGGAGGCCTTCCCGGTGGACTCTGTTTCGTATCGTTCTGTGAGCATTGATCTTTTGCGAAAATATCTGAGTGCGGATTTTAGTGTGATTTTTCGCTCAAAGAATCTCCTGGGCTTTTCCCTTTTTGCCGGCCTCGGCATCCGTTCGGGTTATTCGTATGAGAATCAACTGCGCGTGCGATCGAACAGCAGCAGCCGCCTCGAATCGATTGCTCCCTTCAACGGCCAGGAAGTATTTGCATTTCACCCCAGCGAATATAAGGTGGATGAAGAGAGCTTTCCCGTGGCAAACAGCTTTTCCTTTGCCCTCTACATTCCGGCCGGTGTGAATGTGCGCCTGAGCAGCCGCTCAGCTGTTTTAAGCAGAGTCAACTTATTTTATGAAATGCAGCACGGCTATTATTATTATTCGGTACCTGCCGTCAGGGGTATCTCCGGACTCCGTACCCGGCACCTCATCGGCATGCGCATTGCAATAGATTAAACTTGAGAAAAAGAGCAGCAATGTCTTGGCCTTGTATTCCGGAAGTAATATCTCCTAATGCCGTAATTCTTTGCTCTTGGGTCAATATCCATAGGAAGTGCAAGCGCAGATATAAGTGCCGGTGTTTTATTCATTTGTCTTTCATTTTATTATGAAAGACGAAGCAAGACGGGGGTGTCTTACGTAAAGATTTATGCTGAAAGAAGTAATTCATTTCACAATGGATACCCTCGAATGATTGCATTCCAAAAGGCATAGAGGCATGCGCTTATTCACCGGATATCAGGATCCGCGTGCCTGGTTTAGAAAGAAAAGCAACGAATAAATTGACACAGGTCTTACTTAAATCATATGAAAAGATGGACATATGATGATATCATTTGTATATTTGTTTTTTTACATTAAACACCGAAGATACCAACTGTCTCCGGTGCATATCAAAAAGCCATATTTATGAAGTCTCTTTTTTTTACGATTTTATCATTTGCTTTCTTTGCCCTTCCGGCTCAGAATCCACTCGCTATACCGTCTACCCTGAGCGGAGACAGCATCTATCTCACCTTGCAATACGGTACGCATTCTTTTTTCAACGGAGTGAACAGCTCTACCATGGGGGTCAACGGCAATATCCTGGGCCCCACCCTGATGCTCAACCGGGGGCAGTTTGTCAACATCTTTGTAGACAATCAACTGGACGATACCACCACCATTCATTGGCACGGCATGCATGTGGCACCTGAGAATGACGGTGGCCCCCACACAACAATTGCTCCGGGCAGCATCTGGAATCCGTCATTTACAGTTCTGGACAAGGCTGCTACCTACTGGTATCATCCGCACCTGCATAAGAAGACAAACGAGCATGTTTCCAAAGGCATAGCGGGGCTGATCATCGTAAAAGACGATGAAGAAGCAGCTCTTGACCTGCCCCGCACGTATGGGGTGGATGATTTCCCGCTGGTGGTGCAAACCAAAGATTTTGATGAAAAGAAAGAAATCATCGTGCATTCCAACAACGATGACATTGTGATGGTCAATGCCACGGTCAATCCCTATCTGGACGTGCCGGCTCAGGTCGTCCGCTTCAGGCTGCTGAACGGTTCTTCGCAGCGCTCATTCAATTTCGGACTGAGCAATGATCTGCCTTTCTATCAAATTGCTTCTGACGGTGGATTGCTGAGCAATTCACTGCAAATGACACGGCTCCTGCTGGCTCCGGGCGAAAGAGCCGAGATTCTTGTCGATTTCGGACAAATGAACGGGCAGACCGTCTTTCTTAAAAGCTATGCATCGGAATTGCCCAACGGGGTTTACGGTGCCGCCTACCCGGGAATGATGTCGGGGATGACCCTCAACGGATACAATCCCAACCCGCTGAACGGCAGCGATTTCGATATTCTTCAGCTCCGGATCGGAGCTCCCACGGCAGCTGCCGTTGTAAGCGTTCCCACTGGCTTGGCGGAAGTGACCCCGATTGATGAAAGCGAAGCGGTCATCACCCGGCAGCTTACCTTTTCTCCCGAGCAAATGGGCCCCAATCAACTCAACGGGGATTTTATGATCAACAACGTATTCTTTGATATGGATGTAATCAATTATGAAATTCCGCTTGACAATACGGAAATATGGGAATTGCGCAACCAGTCGGCCATCTCGCACCCCTTTCACATCCATGATGTTCAGTTCTACATCCTCTCGCGAAACGGAGTGGCCCCGCCACTTAATGAACAGGGAAGAAAGGATGTGGTGATGGTGGCCCCGCAGGAAACCGTGCGTTTTATCACCCGTTTCGAAACTTTCTCCAATCCCGATGTCCCGTATATGTACCACTGCCACCTGCTGACACATGAAGACAAAGGAATGATGGGGCAGTTCCTGGTTACATCTCCTCTTTCCGTTCCTTCGCTCAATGAGGACGGAAATCTCCGGGTTTATCCCAATCCGTCCGGTGGAACGGTCATCATTGAGGCGGATGCCAGCGTTCCCCTCGAGCGCATCGATATCATTGATCAGAGCGGACGGGTGCTGCGAAGCATTGACGCGTCAGGGGTCCGGGATCATGTGCGCATTGACGGCATAGCCCGCGGTTTTTACATGCTGCGAATCCTCGGCAACGGGCAAGCGCGTTATACGAAGTTGCTCGTGCACTGATCCAGCGGAGGCAGAGGCATGCATTGTTACCGGCAGCGGACGCTTATTTAATGCCCCGAAATACCTGGCAGGCAAGCCCTTCGGGAAGAAAAGCGGACAGGGAAGGATGGTCAATCGTGAAAAATTTCTGACAATTTTCCTTTCTTCTTTACCTGTGTGAGCTGTTATATTCGCATGGCCTTCACCCACTGTTTATTGAAGTTTATCAAATCAAAGCTTTAACCCTATTCCCCGGCAGTGGGGTCCAAAAAAACTTGTACCATGAAAAGAATTCTTTTCCTCTTCTTGTCCGCACTTCTTATCAACTGCGGCATCCGTGCCCAGTTTGATGCGTTGCAGCTTATTGATTCGTCTTCGAAAGTCTGTACGGGGCTTGTTGCTGCCGATCTGAACATGGACAGTCTGCAAGACGTGCTTATTACACAGAAAAAATTCGGAGAAAGTTTTCTGAAATATTATAAAAATCTTGGAAACGGAATCTTTGACAACGGAGATATCGTCTTCCGTCTTTCAACGGCAGCTCTGTCGCCCAATGTGGCCGACCTCAATGCCGATAATTGGCCCGACATCGCCTTTATCACGGGCGCTTCTGCAAACGGGCGGCTCTATGTGATGCATTCCGATCAGGGAAGCTTTTCCGAGGCCGTTCTCATTGACTCCGGCTTATATTATGCCGTGGATATGAAGCTTGCCGACATGGACCTGGACGGTGCTCCGGACATGGTCGTAATTGACGACACGGGGCTTTACGTATTTTACAACGAAGGGGCCGGAAACTTCCGGAAAACCCTGATCCCGGCAGGGCTGAATACGGAGAATTATGCACTCAGTCTTGCTGATTTGGATAAGGATGATTATCCTGATATTTTGGTAGGCGGAGTTCGTACCCTTGTGTATCGCAACAATGCCGGGGTACCCGTCTATGATGAGCAGAGAACACTTTCCATTGAAACGGGGACTACCCTGATTTTGACACTTTTCTCAACAGACATTGACGGGGATGCGGACGAGGATATTGTACTTCTTACAAGCCACAGAGAGCTGAAGATATATGAGAATGACGGAAATGGATTCTTTTCTTTTAAAGAAATACTTCGGGACAATGTCCTTCAGTGCGAATCAATTGCTGCAGGTGACATGGACCTGGACGGTGACCGGGACCTTGTGGCGGCATTCCCTCAGGAGGGGAGGCTCCTGCTTTTTGAGAATGACGGCAACGGAGACTTTTCGCAGGGAAGCACATTGGTCACCGGAGCAGTGCCATTTCTCCGTTGGACTGCCGTGACAGATTTGAACAATGACGGCTCGGCCGACATCCTCCTGGCCGATGACCTGTCATACATGATGAATACGAGAGCGGTAGGTGTGGAAACAGCCGATCCGGCTCCCTCTTTTGAGCTCTATCCCAATCCTTCTGACGGCATTGTGCATGTGTCGGCAGCCGGGTCTGTCCGCCTGAGTGTTATCAGCAGCAGCGGCAGGCAGGTCCACCGCAGCGTTCTTTCCGGGGATGCCGTATCGGAGATCACGCTCTCTTTGCCGTCCGGAATTTATCTTTTCAGAATGGAGGGCGAGGGCTTCGATATTGCCCGGAAAGTGATTGTCAGGTAATCATCTGATTATTTGGCTGACACCCTCCGCTTTTTTTATAAGCAGTTTAAAATAAGCCCGGGGAGTGCCTTCTGCTAAGGGCAATGTTTTTACTTTTGCCTTCCTATGCTGCTGGATGTTTTTATTCCCTGTTTTGTAGATCAACTCTTTCCGGACACCGCCTTCAATATGATCCGGGTGCTGGAGGCAGCCGGCTGCCGGGTGAACTACAACCCCGAACAGACCTGCTGCTCGCAGCCGGCTTACAATGCCGGCTTTCAGGAGGAGGCACGGCAGGTGGCCAAAAAATTCATTCACGATTTCGAAAAAGCGGAAATAGTCGTTTCTCCCTCGGCCAGTTGTGTGGCCCATGTGCGCAGTGTGCTCCCCGTCATTTTTGAGAACTCCTCCCTGCACAATCCAAGCAAAGATCTGCAAAAAAAAAGCTATGAACTCAGTGAGTTTCTTGTAAATGTTCTGGGAATCACGCATTTGGGCTCAAAACTCGAAGCCACGGCCACATACCATGATTCCTGTTCGGCCCTGCGGGAGTGCAAGATCAGGGACGAGCCCCGTGTTCTGCTCTCGAATGTAGAAGGACTGAAACTTATTGAAATGGAGGAAACGGAGCATTGTTGTGGATTTGGAGGTACTTTCTCGGTAAAGTTCGAGCCCATTGCCAGCTCCATGGCCGAGCGAAAAATTGAAAATGCCCTGCGCACCGGAGCGGAATACATTATCTCTACCGACTGGAGTTGCCTCATGCACCTCGATGGAATCATCCGGAAGGAAAAACATCCCATCCGCCTGCTTCATCTGGCCGATGTGCTCGCAAGCGGCCTCTGATCCGGCCATTGCTTCTTAGATTTGCGCCATGAGTATGACACTAATTCTGATTATTGCCACGGCAGCGATATCCATTCCGGCTTTTAAGAATCCCGAACTGAATTTTCGAGCCTTGTTTTATCCGTTTCGTATCAAACGTTACGGAGAATATTACCGCTTCATTAGCTCGGGTTTTTTGCACAACGACTGGATGCACCTTCTTGTGAATATGTTTGTGCTCTACAGTTTCGGGCCCTATCTCGAAAGTTACTACAACTACTACTACGGCTGGAAGGGGCGCCTTCTTTATCTTCTTTTTTACGTGTCGGCCATTGCCATTGCCAATGTCAGTACCTATTTCAGGTTCAAAGACAAGGAGTACTACCGCAGTCTGGGTGCCTCGGGGGCGGTTTCGGCCGTGGTGTTTGCCTTTATCTTCTTCAATCCGCAGGCCCGCATGATGCTGATCTTTCTTCCCATTCCGGTCAATGCCGTCCTGATGGGAATCCTCTATATTGCCTATTCTTTCTACATGGGCCGGAGAGGCAGCGACCATATCAATCACGAAGCACACCTCTACGGAGCATTGTATGGCTTTGCTTTGCATGCAGCCCTTCATCCCGGGCTGTTGCCCCGTTTTATTGAGCAAATACTTAAAATTTCAGGTTTATGATAGATATGCGCAGCGATACCGTTACCCG
>Ga0256839_1003231_pt1 | contig 17032 bp, 14 predicted proteins | sample 354166metaG_FD_185968 | JGI IMG/M metagenome (GOLD analysis project Ga0256839, IMG submission 185968) | Hydrothermal vent microbial communities from Mid Atlantic Ridge, Atlantic Ocean - 354-166 | ecosystem: Environmental > Aquatic > Marine > Hydrothermal vents | place: Atlantic Ocean: Mid... | reverse complement strand
ACCACGTCGTGCTTCGCGACCTCTTCGGAAACGGCCCGGACGATCGCTTCCTCAACGTCGCCCTGCACAGGTTCCGTCGACTCGCGATCTACACGAAGGATCTGGTGAGGGTGCTTCGCGTGCGCCTTGCCGATGAACCGCTCTTTCACGGTCGTCGGGCGAGTGGTATCCTGAATCACGCGGGGGGTTATGCCACGTGCTTCGAGCAGACCGGTCAGAATCTCCGCGTCGCGATCGGCTCCGACGACCGCCACCAGCGTCGTGCAGGCAGCTTCCAGCGCCTGGACCATTTGAGCCACGTTGGCCGCTCCCCCGGGGCGTTCCTCCCGAGTCTCTTCCCGAAGAAGCACCACGGGCGCTTCCTGGGAGACCCGGTCGGCGATCCCCCAAACGTAGCGGTCCAAGATCGCATCGCCAAGGACAAGAACCTTCGGGTGTCCAAGGTGCTGGAGTTCCGTAAGCAGTCGCAGTGCACTCATCCGTCTTTTCGCCTTCCTGTCCGTTCGACCCGCTCTTAGTACAGGCTTGGACGGCTCCCGTCAACGGTGGACAGGTTCCAGAAGCGGCTACCCCGTTGTTGCTAGACTGACCCGAACGCGCCGGGGCTCCAGGGGGGCACATTCTGCCCGGACGTCGTCCGATGCCGCTTGTGGTCCACCCGACAGACCGGCGCGGAAGTCCTTGCAATGCAGTTCGGCGCGAGCTATATGCCAGTATGGGCCGTCATAGCCGGCCAGGCCACGGTGGTAGCTTTCCCACCGTGCCGGGGACGACCCATTTCAGGATCCAACACGGCATATCAGGGGGGCATCCCGAAGATGCAACGTCCTAAACGACCTCTTCTGCCGATCGCTTTCGCGGTTGTCGCAACGTTCTTGTCGGTGCTCTCCACCGGCGTGCAGGCGTACGCGGTGGATGCCGAAGCCGCCGAGCAAAAAACGCGCGACGCGGACGTGGCTCTGAAAGCGCGCCAGTACCAGCGCGCCGCTCGACTCTACGAACAAGCGCTGAACATGTGGCGGGAGCTGGCTGCAAGCGGGGCGAACGTTACAGATCGCGTCCGGCACTGTCGCGCCAATCTGATCTTTGCCCTCTCTCAGCCGCTCGAAGACGGTGTGCGCCGCGCTTATCAGCTCGCCGGTGCAGGCAAGGCCGGCGACGCATCGGACCTGTTCGTTAAGCTGGCTGCGCGGTACCGAAAACTGGCAGAGCGGTTTCCCTCGGCTCATTTCGAGCAGAATCACAGGTACTGCCTGAGCCAGAGCTACCTCGTCCTGGTACAAGCGGGGGACGACCGTCGATCCGCGGGAAAACACGCGGAAGCGGCGCGCTTGTACGCCCTTGCCCGCGAGCGGTTGGATCGAGCGAAACCGGTTTTGGACGAGAGACAAGCGAAACAGAACGAAGCGTATCTTCTTCACCGGCTGGCCACCGAGCAATTCCGCCGCCGAGTGGCAGCACGGGAGCCGGTGCCTGAGCTCGAGTTCACCACGTTCGACGGCCAGATCGTGCGGCTGCGCGGTTATCGTGGCCAACACGTGGTCGTCGTATTCTGGGTTGCGTGGTGCAAGAACTGCACCGGCAAGCTTCCCTACCTCGATCTGCTGTACCAGGCACTGCGCCAGCGGGGCCTGGCCGTCATCGGCATCTGTGTCGATCGGCTGCCGGCATGGGACCACGGAACGGCCGATGAGGCGGTCCGTTTTGCCCGGACTCGCCTGAGCTTTCCATGCGTGTGGGCCGACGATCGGGTTATGCAAGCGTTTGGAAACCCGAGGAGTGTACCGTCGGTCGTGCTCATCGATCCCGACGGTCGGTTACGTGGAGCACCGGAGGCGGACCAGACCCACGAGGCTCTCTCCGCGCTCATTCGTGAGCTCCTCGAGACGCGGTAAGTGCCGGGCGCGTGGGGGGAAGCCGAGCCGGCGGACGCCGTCGGTACCGAGGTTGGCGCGCTCGACAACGGCGCACGGGCCAGGCCGCTGGGCAAGGTAGCTCCCGGGGGACAATGGGTTAGTTTGCCACGGTTCACGGCCGGCCGGGCATGGGCGCAAGACCCCAGCGCCTGGGTGAGGTCTCTCTTTGCCGGTACCAGCGGCACCTGCCGGGCGTGGGCGCGGCCCGGCGATGCGGCCGATGTCGGTGGGAAACCGCGTAAGGCATTACCGTTGGTTGGCCAGCCTAGGCGTCTGAACCGGTCTTTACCGCGGTGAAGGGCTCTGGTACCAAACGGGCACGCGAGACCGCCCCGGTCAGGGACGATTATCGGTAAAAAGGAGTCTTGCGGGCAACGGGCGGTGATAGCGGTGATCGTTGGGAAGGTGACAACGGAGTGTCCATGACTGCGTCGACGGTAAGGATGCCGTTGAAACAGCGGTACCTGCGCCTCATCTCTGACCCCGCGCCGCCGGTTTCGAAGCGGATTGCGCGGCGGGTCCTGGGCGCACTCAGCCTGGCGTACCAGGCGGGGGTTCGCGTGCGGAATTGGGCGTTCGATTCGGCACTTCGAGCGACGTACCGGCCGGCCGTCCCCGTGTTGAGCGTGGGGAACATCACCGCCGGTGGCACGGGCAAGACACCGCTGGTCGCTTACTTCGCCAACTGGTTCCTGGCGCATGGCTATCGGGTGGCTGTGTTGAGCCGAGGATACGGGCGGAGACTGGCGTCGGGGTTGAACGATGAGGGGGAATTGCTTCGCCGCCTGGCGCCGGCAGCCGAGCAACTTCAGGGCAAGGACCGGTGCGAGCTGGCGCGCCGCGCCGAGCAAGAACTTGGGGCGGATGTCCTCATCCTCGATGATGGCTTCCAGCACCGGCGGCTTGCTCGGGACCTGGACCTGGTCCTTATCGACGCGACCAATCCGTTCGGCTACGGGGCGACCCTGCCAAGGGGGCTGCTGCGGGAGCCACCGTCCAGTTTGAAGCGAGCCGATGCGGTGATCCTCACCCGCGGAGATCTTGTTTCCTCCCGACAGCGATTCGCTCTGCACACGCGGTTGCGCGAGGTGAGCGGCGGGCGGCCGGTGATCGACGCCGTCTTCGAACCCCGCTCGCTGGTGGACGTGGACGGCCGCCGTCGGCCGCTCAACGAGTGCGCCCACCATCGCGTTGCCGCTTTCTGCGGGATCGGCAACTCGTCCGCTTTCTTCCGCTCCCTCCGCACGCTCGGCCTGGAACCGGTCTGGGAGGTGGGGTTTCCCGATCATCACGCTTACACGGAAGCGGAGTGTCGGGTGCTTGCAGAGACGGCCCGTCGCCGCGGTGCTTCGTTGTTGCTCACCACCGACAAGGATCTGGTCAAGCTGTCGGCGGATTGGTTTGACGGCATCCCGTTGCGCGCCGTACGGATAGCGGTGCGGTTCGTCTCTGGTGGCCGCTTGCTGCACGCCTTGCTCAGGCAGCTTTTGCCGAATCGCTTGCTTCGCGTACAACCTTACCGGCACGCTGCGTGAGCAGGTGGAAGAGCCACGGGATGGACTGCCGATGGGGCGCACAGATGTAGTAGCTGGTTCCGCCGTCGGCGACGGTGCGGATCAGGATCGTTTTCCAGGGGCGGAAGTAGTAGCCCGGCTGGGTCTTATCCGGCGTCCCTGACCGCCAGTCGCAGGGGAGGGGGACGATGTCGAAGACGGCGGTCGTAAACGAACGGACCTGCGCGCCGCGGGTGGCTGCCACATTTCGCACCATACTGAGCGCCTTCAAGTAGACCTCCGGACCGCATACGGCGGACCCCACGTTCAGGAAGACGCCCCCTTCAACGCGTTCCAGGCCGGCGGCGAAGATGAGGAAGTCTGTGTAGGAGGCGGCTCCCCAGGCGGCGCCGTCGCAGTTCGGGTGCTCATGGACGATATCCTGCCCGATGCTCACATGGACGGTAGCAGGCGTGCCAACCTGCCAGGCAGTGGCGAACACGGACAGGTGCTGGTAGGGCAAGGAGTGCTCGAAGATGTAACGACCCGCCGCCTCGCCCAGACCTTCGCCCGCTTGGGCGGCGGAGCGCGCGATGTCATTCAGCGCCCCCGTCTCCTGCCACATCCCGAACCGGCCATCGCGGATGTTTTGCGGCACGGATTCGCTGGTTGCCCCCTGCAAAGCGAACTCGAAATCGTGGATCAGCCCGGAGCCGTTGGTCGCGATATGGGTCACGATGCCCTGGCGGAGGAGGGAGCAGATTAAGGGCGCGAGGCCTTCCTTGATGAGGTGACCGCCGAAGAACAAGATCACCGGTCGGCCCTTTTCGCGTGCCCGGCAGATTGCGGTGGCAACCTGGGGGAGCTCCGTCGGGCAGCTACCCGGTGGAACCTGCTGACCGGGGAAGATCAGATCGGCCACGGTGACCAGGTTGGCGCGTTCCGCCAGCGGACGAAGAACCAGTCTGGAACGGTCAAATTTGCGATAGCGGCTCATCGGGGGTCTCCGCGGTTTCGTTCCGACCTGTGGGGGCGTGCCCCGGGTTCACCGCGCCTTGCTCTACCCGATTCCGACGGAGTTGTCAAAGGAGCCCAGGGGGAAGGGAACCAACTTGATGACGGTGCGCTGACACCGGATAGCAGGGCCTGGCTCTCCGAGCCGCCGGGTGTGGTGCTTTGCGGGTCGGCCTGGCGAGGGCGGTCCGGAGGGGCGGCTTACAATGGTTTGGGAGCGAAACCAGGAAAAGTACCATGTCTCGACGTGCGAACGAAAAGATTCTTGTCAACCGTGCGCCCGTCCTGACCCTGTGGGCTGCAGTGGTTGCGGAGCGCCTCGGATTTGACTGGGACGAGGCGCTCAGTCTCGGCAAAGCACTCGCCGGGTTGAACGCCCAGGCGAAGGGACAGCGCCTCGGTATCTTTGCCCCTCGGGCGCCATCGGACGTTGAGCGGGCGCGGGCTGAAACAGAACGCAAGAAGCGGCTCACCGTCGCGCTGATGGGCCGGCTGATTCCGGTCACCCATACGCCCGACGGACTGCGTGCTCTCGCCAAAGAAAGACCGATCACACCGGAGTCGGTCGAACGCTACCTGCGCAGTAAGTTCAGCGACCACTACGAGACGGTGCTGGCGGCCATGCGCGAGCTGGCTGAGGCGTTCGAGCCCGAAGAGCTCGCCGAGGTGGCGTTCTCCCTGTACGAGCAGTTCCGACCGGAAGTTCCGGAAGGCGTTCGTGGATGGGGGGCCAAGGGGGAACTGAGACTGGACCGAATCCGAGGGCTGGCAAAGCAGGCTTGATCCGGTGCAACCGACGCTGCCTGCTAACAACAACGGCAAGTCCGAATACCGCACGTGACGATAGTAGCGGTAGGAGGGATTACGCGGGCGCGCATGGAGGCATGCCGTGTACCGGGGAATCTACGAGGGTGCTACCGGACTCACCTACGCCGAACGACTGTACGAAGTGACGGCGCACAATCTGGCCAACTTGCGGGTTTCGGGCCACCGTGCACGCAAGTTCACCGTGTCGGCCAGTTCGCCTGGGACTGGAAGCCAGAGTGCGGAGTCTCAAGCGAGCGTGCGTGTTAGCTTTGAGCCCGGTCCAATCGAGCGAACCGGTGAGCCGACCCACGTGGCCATCAAGGGGGACGGTTTCTTCGTGATCGAAGGACCGACTGGGGAGCTCTATACCAGAAGCGGCGCTTTTCGACTGAACGCAAGGGGGGAGTTAGAACTGGCCGACGGTTACCGGGTTGTCGGGGCGGGCGGGCCAATCGTGGTGCCTCCCGGAGGTGGACCGATTCGCATCGGCCCAGACGGTCAGGTTACGTCGGGGGGGGCTCCCGTCGGAAGAATTCGTGTCGTCCGTTTCGACGACCCGCACCGGTTGAAACCGGTCACGGCCAACCTGTTCGAGGCTCCTGCGGGCGTTACGCCGAACGACGTGCCCAACCCGGAGCTTATTCCGGGGGCGATCGAAGGGTCGAACGTGAACCCGGTGCTGGAGCTGCTGAACCTGATCATTGCGAGCAGGTTCTACGAGGCAAGCTTCCGCAGTCTGAAGACCATGGCCGATTTTGTAGAAACGGCCAGCTCGGCGATGTAAACACACCGCTTCTCTGGACGTCTGCTGCTGACTCTGGCGGACGTGGTCGGCACCGGTTGGCTCTAGCGCAGCGTCGGTCTGTGCCGATATTGTCAAACGGGCGAAGCCTATCGAATCTAGCGATCTCACCCGTTAGAACCGGGAAAAGGCTAGAGGGGTCCACGGAATCATGCTACGAGCACTCTACACCAGCGCAACGGGAATGCGGGCGGAAGAAATCGTCATCGACGTGACCGCCAACAACCTAGCGAACGTCAACACCGCAGGGTTCAAGAAATCGCTGGTTACGTTCCAGGATCTGGTCTACGTGAACATGGAGCCGGCCGGCGTTCAGGACGCCCAGGGCAACACGACGCCCACGGGCCTGGAAGTGGGCAGCGGGGTTCGGGTGGAATCGACCATGAAGCAGTTTCGGATGGGCCCGCTTCGTCACACGGGGAATTCCTTGGACCTGGCCATCGAGGGGGACGGTTTCTTCCAGATCCTGATGCCCAACGGCGAGATCCGCTACACCCGGGCTGGCCACTTTCGGTTGGATGAAAACCGGCGGATTGTTACGCCGGAGGGCTATCCGCTCGAGCCTGCGATTACCATTCCGCAGGACGCCATTCAGATCAGCGTGGAACGGGACGGCACGGTGTCCGTTATTTCGGCCACATCGCCCTCAACGGTTCAGGTTGTCGGGCAGATCCAGCTTGCTCTGTTCCCCAATCCGGCCGGACTCCGTTCGGAAGGCCACAATCTGTATTCGGAGACGACGGCGTCGGGGGCGCCGATCCTGACCATCCCGAGCCAGAACGGGGCAGGGGCCTTGTTATCGGAGTTCATCGAGGACTCGAACGTCGAGGTCGTTACGGAGCTCGTGAACCTGATCCTGGCGCAGCGAGCCTACGAGATCAACTCGCGCGCGATCCGCGCCGGTGACGCCATGCTGGAAACGGCCAACCAGCTCGGCCGTTAGAACTCAACCCCCGCCTCATGAGGATCGGGTAGGTGCGAATGATGCGGTTCCGCCGGACGCGCGGAGATGGAGCGGGGTTCGATGACGGTGTTCTCCGACGAGATCGAGCTGGTGCGAGAATGACCGGAACCAGAAGCGGGAGAGCGATGGCGACAACGGAACGAGAAAGTCTCGTCGGAGCGGACTGGACACGCAGACAGCGTCGCAGGGGGGAGTACCGTGGGTTCAACTGGCGACTTGCCAGCTTAGGGGGCATAATGGTAGGGCTCCTTCTCCTTTCCTCGGCGCTCGGGGAGGAGAAACGGCTCGAGCTGGTGCTGAAACCGGTTGCCCTGGTGCGGGCCAGTCGGGTGAAGCTGGCCGACGTGTGCGAGTTACCTGCCGGATCTGACCAGACCGACCGGCGGTTGCTGGAGACGCCAATAGCACCGGCTCCTCCGGCCGGTACGGTCGTCACCTGGTTCCGCGACGACCTGGCGCGGCGTTTGAGTGGCTTGCTGGACCAGGAAGTGGTAGTTTCCGGCGCAGAGGCCGTCTACGTGACGGTTGATGCGGAGGTGGTTCGGCCGAGCGATGTTGCAGCGGCAGCCGAAGCGTGGCTGGCGGAGCGGACACCGGTTCCAACCGCAAAACTTGGTCTGCGCGCGCACGTGCTCCTGCACCGTCCGATCTACGTTCCCCGCTACGCCGGCGCTGTCGAACTAACCGTGCAACCGCGTACGGTGGCCACCAGGACCGGCCGGTTGCGGGTGGACGTGCTCGTGAGCGCGGGCGGGCGACTCGTCAGCCGGATTCCGGTCTATTTCGAGCCGGGCGGTGGAGCGGTCTCTGATCGGCCGGCTCAGAAGGGCATCCGACAGGTGGCGGCCGAAACCGCAGCAGTTCCTGCTCCGGCTGCTCCGGTCATCGAACGCCGGCAACCGGTAAAGATCCGGGTCCGGTTGGGCGCATTATCTGTCATCGCTCGCGGACTAGCACTGGAGCCGGGCCGGGTGGGGGAGTTTATCCGGGTGCGCAACACCCGCTCAGGACGGGTGTTGACCGCCCGTGTCGTGGATGGGGAAACGGTGGAGATCCCGTTTTAAACCCCTAGATAACCGACAGCCAGTGGCACACCAGAACCGTTAACCTGCCCAGATTTTGCCAACCAGGGAGTGGATATGGCGAGGAAAACTTGGCTCGTGTGGGCGCTCAGCCTAATCGTCATCTGGTCCTACCCGGCTGCGGACTGCTGCGGCGATTCGATCTGGAAGCGACGAAACCCGAAGTGGGCCTATCTGTTCGAAGATACGAGAGCTCGGCGAGTTGGTGATGTGCTTACGATCATCATCTCAGAGAATACCGCGATCGAAAACCAGGAAAAACGACAGCTAGAAAAGGAGACGGAATCCGTGTTCAACTCCAATTTTGAGGGGGAAACGAAGGGGGCTACGACATCGCGCACGGCCTCCCTGAAGTCTGCCCTAGGCTGGGATTCCGCGCGCACGCTGGACGGGATTGCCCGTTACCGAGCCGAGCGTGAATTCGTCGATCGGATGTCTGTACAGGTGGTGGATGTTTTGCCCAATGGGAATCTTGTGGTCGAGGGCACGCGGCGACGGGTGATTGCCGGAGAAGAGCGCGTCATTCACGTATCCGGAGTCGTGCGGCCGATTGACATCGGTCCTGGGAACGTGGTGAGTTCCCAGTACGTGGCCGAGTTCAACATCTGGTACGAGGGCCGGGGGGTCGAGTCGCACTATGTGAATCCCGGCATCGTTGGCCGAATTCTGAACGCGATCTGGCCATTCTGAGGGTCGAGCTGTGCGACGTGGAGAACTGTACTCGATCACCGTAGCTCTGCTACTTGGGCTGGCCGTTGCTCCGTCCGCCCGCGCCCAGGTGAGGATCAAGGACATCGTGGATGTCGAGGGCGTGCGCGCCAACCAGCTTTTCGGCCTGGGGCTCGTTGTTGGCCTGGACGGCACGGGGGGGCAGAGCGACTTCACCCGGCAGCTTGCCGTGGAGATGCTCCGCCGGCTCAACTTCGTTACCGACATCTCCGCGTTCGACTCAAAAACCGTAGCCGCGGTAATGGTCACAGCCGATCTGCCCCCATTCGCCACGGAAGGGACCAGAATTGATGTGACCGTCTCCGCAATCGACGACACAAAAAGTCTGCAGGGGGGCATTCTTTTGCTGACACCGTTGCGCGGTGCCGATGGGGAGGTCTATGCTGTCGCTCAAGGCCCCCTGTCCGTGGGGGGGTTCGTCATCTCCGGTCAGGCAGCGACTGCGCAAAAGAACCACCCTACCGTAGGCCGCATTCCGAACGGGGCGATCGTAGAGCGAACCGTTCCGGCGAGCTTCGTGCACCGGGGCTTCATCCGTTTACTTCTCCGCACCCCAGACCCAGCGACCGCACACGCCATGGCCAGGGCGATCAACCAGAAGTTCCCTAAGACCGCCGTGGCCCTGGACCCTGCCACCGTGCAGGTGACGGTGCCAAACGATGCGCTGGACGACCCGGTGGGGTTTCTCAGCGCAATTGGAGAGCTCCGGGTCAATCCGGACGTGCCGGCGCGAGTGGTGATCAACGAGCGGACTGGGACGATCGTGGCCGGCCAGAACGTGGCGATCTCAGCCGTGGCGGTCGCTCATGCCAACCTGGCCATCGTCACTTCCGAAACGCCGGAGGTCTCTCAGCCCGCGCCGTTTGGCCAGGGCGACACCGTCGTGGTGCCCAGGACCCAGGTCGATGTAACGGAGGAGGGGGGAGTGTTGCGCGCTTTAGGACCGGCCGTGACTGTGGGCGACCTCGCTCGCGCCCTGAATGCTCTCGGCGTGACCCCCCGTGATATCATCGCGATCTTCCAGGCGCTCAAGGAAGCGGGCGCGTTGCACGCCGAATTGATCATCATGTGATCCTCAAGGGGGCCAATATGGAGACGCTGCCGATCAGTCCCGCGCAGACCGCAGACAGTCTGATCTCAAATGAGGCGACAAGGTTGGCCAATCTGGCCGGTCTCGGCCAGACAGGAGAGAATCTCGATCCGCGCCAGGTAGCGGTGCAGTTCGAGGCGATCTTCTGGCGCCTTGTACTCGGCCGCCTCCGCGAGGTCTTTTCCGAGGATGGCTTGTTTCCGGGCGATCTAACGGGAAGCTACGGGGCGATGTTCGACATGTTTCTCGGTGATTTTCTGGCCAGAAGCCGGTCGCTCGGTGTCGCACCCCTCGTCGAACGTTACCTCGAACGGACTGCTAAGACCGGCCAGGAGGGGGACAGTCAACCGCAACGACTATCGGTGCAAGTGTAAGCCGAAAGACCATCTCCGTTCGCTCATGCATCCATCCCTCCGGCCGGGGGACGCCGTTTAGCCGGGCTTCTGGCTGACCAGGTGCAGCTACGCCGTTGTCGCGAAGTCGGCCAACCACCCTACGTTCGCCTACCGGCTTCGTCCCGATCCGCACCCGTCGTTGCCTTTGGTTGCCTGTACCGGCCGGGGCTTAACGAACCGAACGAAACAGGTTCCCCTGACGATTTCGCTGCTGCTACCCGCGCAACTTGCGTTTCCGCTGAAGACGTCGGACCTCTTCGGATGCATGGCCGTGCGCGGATGCCTCGGTCCACGTACACATATTCCGGCAATGGTGGACCGGATCTGGAGGGGGCTGTCCACTGACTTGCGTGGCCGCTCTCGATTCCCGGCGCGGATGCCACAGCGATGGCGGTTATTCCGGTTACGCCGGAGCTGTTTGGAGTGTGGGCTGCGGACGGTGAGAGCACGGCAAGCCATCTCCGCGCGATGACGATTACTTGAACAGACCGTGCCGGTTGCATTCCTCCCTCAACCAGAAGATCCCGACGACAGCCTGCCACGAACACCGAGATACGGAGCCACAACGGTGTCTGCCTCCACTCACGAACAGCTCTACCTCCGTTGCCTGGGCTATCTGGAACGAGAAGAGGCTTTGCAAGCGCAACTTCTCGAGTTTGCCCAGACGATGCGGCAGTGTCTGGTGCAGGGAGATTTGGGCCGCTTGCAGGCGATGGTTCGTTCGTCGGGCGATCTCTGGCGCGTGCGCAACGAGTTGGCTCGGGAGCGAGAGGAACTCATCAGTGATGCCGCAGTCTGGCTTCGTTTTGCGCCGGAGCGGTCGATCCGCCTGCGCGACATCGCCGAGCAGCTCCCGAGCCCCTGGAGCGAGGCGCTACTGGAACGCGCCGAGTCTTTGCTGAGCACCGTCCGCCAGATTGAAGAGCTGACGGCGGGCAACACCGCCTTGCTGCGGCATCATCAGGAGTTACTTCGGCAAGTGCTTGCGCTGTTGGTCGGGGATCTCCCCCCAGCCGATACGTACAGTCCCGCGGGTAGGGAAGCCCGCGCGGAGAAAGGACTCGTGGTTCGTACCCAGGGATGACGCTATGCTCGGGTTGAGCACCGCTCTGAGCGGCATCCGCGCCAATCGGATTGCGCTCGAGGTCATCGCGCAGAACATCGCGAATGCCAACACCCCGGGCTACCATCGTCAGGAGCTGATGATGGCGCCGCGGGCCGATGTCGACCTGGCAGGGCTTCTCGTCGGCCAGGGCGTGGAGTTGCAACGGATCCGTCGGATACGAGACGAGATCGTTGAGGAGGCCATTCGAACGAACGTTCAAGACCGCGGCTACTTGCAGACTCTTTTGTCGTTCAGTCGCCGGATCGAAACATTGCTGGCGCCGGCCGAAGGTAGCGTCGATCAGCTTATCGACGATTTCTTCCTCGCCTTCGATCAGCTCAGCGGCCGCCCGGACGACATGACCTTGCGACGGACGGTCGTTGATAAGGCCGTCATGCTCAGTGACGCGTTCCGTTCGATTTCCGATCAGCTTCGTCGGTTCCGTGAGATCACCGAGGTTCAGCTCCAGGGGCTCGCCGAACAGATCACCAGATACGGCCGTGAATTGGCCGAGCTAAACGTGCGGATTGGCGCCGCGGAACTGAGTGGGCGCCCGGCCAACAACCTGCGCGACCGGCGTGACCAGTTGCTCGAAGAACTGAGCGAAATCGTGGACACGAGGGTCATCGAGCAGGACAAGGGCCAGGTTCTCGTCATGATCGGGGGGTATGCGCTCGTTGCCGAGGGGACGTACAACGAGTTTTACGTTGAGTTCGACGGGACACAAACCCGGTTTAGGATGGGTGGTATCCCGGAACAGATTCCCGTTTCTGGGGGGCAGATCGCCGGCCTTCGCTATGTGCACGACACCATGCTGGCGGAGACACAAGCCGACCTGGACGTCCTTGCCAATGCGCTCATGCAGGCGGTCGATGGCTTGCATGCGACCGGTCTAGGGCTCGGGGGCTCATTCAAGAGCCTCACCAGCGCGCGCCCGGTCGCGGACCCGAGTTTGCCCCTGGCGGAGGCAATCCGCGGGTTCGAAGTGCAGGACGGGGACATTTACATCAATATTGTGAACGAGTCAACCGGTGAGCGGACGCTGGAACGCGTACACGTGGATCCCCGTACGATGAGCCTGAACGACCTTGCGGCGGCGCTGGCGGCGCTTCCGAACATCACCAGCGTGGTCAACTCCGCAACCAACCAGATCACCATCGGTGCAACCGCGGGATATCGCTTCGATTTCACCGGGCGTCCACCTTCGCAACTGGATCACTCCGGGGTTACCGGGACGGCAACGTTCACCACCTCGGGCGTGTACACGGGAGATTCGAACGAGGTGTTCACCGTGCAGGTGGTCGGCAGCGGCGAAGTCGGCGTCACCGACGGCCTATCCATTCGTGTGACGAACAGTGCCGGAGAACTCGTGGGCGAATTCAATGTAGGGGCCGGTTACGTTGCCGGTGACCCGATCAGCCTTGGCGATGGGCTGAAGCTACAGGTCGGTGCGGGCACCCTGAACGACGGGGACTCGATCACCGTGGACGCCATTGGTCGACCGGATACCACCGGACTGCTGGCTGCTTTGGGCCTGGGCAGCCTCTTCCGTGGCGAGGGGGCAGCAAGCATTCAGGTCCGACAGGAGTTCCTGGACGGTCCGGGACGGCTTGCAGCCGGCCGCACTGGGGACCCGGGCGACGGAATCGTGGCCCGAAAACTAGGGGGCCTTCGCGAGCAGCGCTTGCTGCTGGATGGTTCGGTTAGCCTCTCGGGCTATTTCGTGTACAAGTTGAGCGAGATCGGTGCAGAAATTCAAGAACTCGAGGGACAGGCTGAGCATGTCGATCTGCTCCTTGAACAGCTCAACTTCGAGCGGCAAAGCATTTCGGGGGTGGACATCGAGGAGGAGGTGGTCAAGATGAGCCAGTATCAACGCGGGTTTGAGGCGGCAGCACGGGTTATACAGGTCATCAACGATGCCCTCGAGGATCTGATGGCAGCAATCTAGTCGTGGCCGGCGTCCAATGGTTAGGCGCCTGCGGAGACGATCGCCTCTGGTAATTGCGGAGCGAGGGCAGGGATGATTCGCATAACCCCAACCTTCTTTCTTAACCAGACCATCCGTACGGTGCAGACCCATTTTGGCCGGATCGCCGAACTACAGGAGCAGGCCGCTACGGGGCGGAAGGTCAGGCGCCCGTCTGATGGGCCTGCGCAGCTTGCCCTGGCTCGATTCCTTTCCGGCGATATTGGTCGAATCGAGGCCCATCTCGCCAATTTGCAGGAAGCGAAGACGACGCTGCAGCTTAGCGTGGATACGTTGCGCGAGGCTTCCAACCTGGTTCGCGAGGCGCGGCAGGTTGCGCTTCAGGCCAACAGTTCCACTCTCGACGAAGCGCAGTACACCGTGCTTGCGAAGAAGGTCGAAACGATCCTCGGCCGGCTCATCGATGTAGCGAACACCTCTGTCCGCGGTCGGTATCTCTTCTCCGGAACCGCTTTGGACGTGGCCCCCTTCGAGGTGACCTATGGGCCAGACGGTCGGGTGGAGGAGGTGGTGTATGTCGGTTCGAGCCGTCCCGTCGAGTTCGTGATCGGTTTGTCGCGCACGGTGGTGGGCCATCCGCCGGGCGAGGCAATTTTCATGTCGAGAACCGGTGGCACCCCGATTTTTCGGGGGGACACCGGCGCCGCGCCCGGTGAGGGCACGAGCACGGTGCGGTCACGGGTCCAACTGGAGGTGCGGCACACGGTGACCACGTACGGTGGTGGGGCTGGAGTGCAACCGGGCGCCAGCTCGCCGGCCGGTGACACGATCATCGGTGCCCCCGGCGTACACACACTCACGGTGGAAGATACCAGCGGTACGGGGACCTCGGGCACGGTCTCGCTAAACGGTGGGCCGCCCGTTCCCTTCACAAACGGGGACACGGACCTGCGGGTGGAAGGACCGAACGGGGAAGTGGTCTACGTGGACATGAGCAACATTACTCCCGGCTTTAGCGGGACGATTCCAATCACGGCCGACGGTGAGATGACGATCGATGGGGGCGCTACCGTGGTTCCGATCGACTTCACGTCAAACCAGGTTGTGGTGCACGGCGGCACAGGGGAACGGTTGTACGTGGACACGAGCGGCGTGTCGCGGACAGGTGTCGAGGTCGTGGACGTGGAGGGCAGGTTCGACGTTTTTTCGCTGTTGCGTACGATGGCGGACGACCTTCGCAATGCTCCTAACCTCACCAGTGACGAGTTGGCCAGCAGAATCGATACGTTCGTCCGCGAACTGGATCGCCATTACAACAAGATCTTGGAAACCGTGGGCCAGGAGGGGGCGTTGCAACAGCTTGTGGAGAGAGCGATCGCGCGGTCGGAGAGCACGAAGGTGGAGTTGGAACGCCTCCGCCAGGAAGCTCAGGATGCGGACATCTCTGAGATCGTTTTGCGGCTTCGCGCCGAGGAGTCCACGTTACAGCTTACGCTGGCCGCTTCGGCCCGCCTGCTCAATATCAGCCTGCTCGATTTCCTCCGTTAGCTCTCCTCTGCACCCCTTCGCCTTTAGGCGGACCGGGTCCGCCGTGGTGCGCTTCTTCGGCTTCCCCACACCTTCTGCAAACCCGTTCTCACCGACCGTGCGCGCCTGTGCCGAGAACGTGCGCACGGGGGTCGGCACTCGGCCGCCCGTGAGAGACACCACGCTGCGCGTCGCCCCGGGGCTATCGTGGCCGCCGCATTGGGGATACCGGGTCGCTGAAAGACAGCAATCCCGTCGCTTTCTTAGCGAGGCCCGTTCGCTACGGTGGCTTCGCTGTCCTCATGGGCGAGATGGATAGGTGTTAGGCAGAGGCCTCGAAAGCGTGGGTATCGGTGACAGGAGGGATTTCTCCGCGCTGTTCCATTTCCTGTGCCACGGGAGCGATCTGTTGCCAGCTCGCGCGGAGCTTGGTCAGAATCTGTTCGGCGGAGTCGATGTCTGGTGTGGGGGATTGAGTGAGGCGATCCAGGACGAACAGGTAGAGTTCGGCGAGGTTGCGGGTGAGTTCGCTGCCGTCCTTGTTGAGTCCCGCGTAGAGTTCGAGGACGATGCGTTGGGCGCGGAGCAGAGCAGCCTCCGCGGCAAGCCGGTCTTGCTTGGCGAGAGCGGTGCGCACTTCGGACAGCTTCTGAAGTGCTCCGTCGTAAAGGGCGAGGAGCATCTCGACGCGGGTCAACGGGGTGCTCTGAGTGTTCTTGTAGGCGTGTCGTGATGCCATCTTTCGCTCCGTTGGGTGTGTCGCGGGCCATGCGGATTAGGAGCCAACGAGCCCGGCCAACTGGGCGGTGAGCATGGCGTTGACGTTCTGAAGATCGGAGAGAATCGTTTCAAGGGTGGCGAACTTCCGGATCAGTGCCTCACGTTCAGCGTCTCGACGCTTTTCTTGCTCGGCGATGGTCTCCTCGATGTCTTCGATCTCGTCGTTGTAGCGGTCGTTGATGCGCTTGAGCCTGCCGTCGACGGGGTCGAGCAGGTCACTGAGGAGGTTGACCAGGTTGTTGGCCACGCCGCTTGTCACGTGCAGCGTCGCATCGACCCCAGGCTGCACCTGGGAGGGAGTGAGCGTGACACGAAGTTGTATACCGGCCGTGTACTGGTTCGAGTCTTCGGCCGTGAGGATTTGTCCTTTGCCTACCGCGGGTTCGGTCACGCCGTTGACGATGAAGCTACCCGCCACGTCTTTCCCGGTGTCCGTTTCGGTGCCGTCGAACCCCAAACTGCTGAGGGATGTGCCCCCTAGAATGGTGACCTCACTGTCGAGGCCATAGCGTTCGGAGGTGATCTGCAACTGGTCGCCTACCACGCTAACCGACACGCGCGCCGGCGCGATGTTGTCGTCCTTGTTGATGAGATCTTCGAGGATAGGGGCGAGCTGGGCAAGCGTGTATGTACCGTCGGGGATTGTGAGCACATTCGAGTCGCGACCGTCGACGCGGATCTGGAACGTGTTATTGGTGGCGCTGATCGTCACCGTCCCGGTGACCGCGTTGGTCGCCGTAATCGTTGCCTGCTCGGCGACCTGAATGATGTCGACCTCGTAAGGGGTGTCGGATGGGACGGTCCTGCTGCTCCCGGTGATGAACCGGATGCCCGGATTGGAGGACTCACCGTATAGTCCAAACAGCCGCTGAACGTCCTCCAGCGTGTAGGTGGAATTCCTGCCTTCGATGATGTCATCGAGGACAGAGCTGTCGAAGGACAGTTTGCCGGTGTCCTCGAGTCGGAGGCCCACGGAGGAAAGGACACGAAGGCCGGAGGACAGCCCGGTCACCGGTTCGACCACAAGGGAGCGGATCCGTTCCTGGATATCGATCGCGGCGAATTCGCCCACGAGCGGTCCCTCTTCGCCGGTCTCGGGGTCGTAGAACAACTGTTCGTCGATGAAGTCCATAAGCTCATTGAACGACGCAACGAACTCTTCGATAGCCGATGTTATCGCTTCCTTATCGGGGCTGACGGAAACCGTCAGTTCTCGGTTCGGGTCCGCCTTGAGCAGATTGATGGTGAGGCCGGGCAGTACGGAGTCGAACGTATTGCTGGGGCTTTCCACAATCAATGCGCCGGGGCCGCTACCAATGGACAGACGAGCATTCTGGGGGGACTGCAACTCGGACACATAAACGTCCACCGTGAACGTGTCGCCGGCCTGGAGGGTGC
>Ga0256839_1003230_pt1 | contig 17033 bp, 12 predicted proteins | sample 354166metaG_FD_185968 | JGI IMG/M metagenome (GOLD analysis project Ga0256839, IMG submission 185968) | Hydrothermal vent microbial communities from Mid Atlantic Ridge, Atlantic Ocean - 354-166 | ecosystem: Environmental > Aquatic > Marine > Hydrothermal vents | place: Atlantic Ocean: Mid... | reverse complement strand
CCATCGGCGCCAAGCTCGATGTCGACGGTCTGCTGGCACGGCTGGACGGGGTGCTGGCCACCGGCAGCCCTTCCAACATCGAACCCCATCGCTACGGCGGTCCCAGCTGGGATGCGGGTCTGACCGACCCGGAGCGCGACGCCACCACCCTGCCGCTTCTCCAGCGCGCGGTGGCGCTCGGCGTGCCGCTGTTCGCCATCTGCCGGGGGCTGCAGGAGCTCAACGTGGCCTTCGGCGGCACCCTCCACACCTCGCTGCACCTCGTTCCCGGTCGCCTCGACCACCGCTCCGACAAGAGCAAGCCCTATGATGAGCGCTACGGGCCGGCGCACCGGGTGCAAATCGCCGAGGGCGGCCGGCTCCAGGAGATTCTCGGCGGGGTGCGCGAGATCTGGGTGAACTCGCTGCACCAGCAGGGCATCGACCGGCTCGCGCCGGCGCTGCGGGTGGAGGCGGTGGCGGAGGACGGCACCATCGAGGCGGCGTCGGTCGAAGGAGCTGGGAGTTTCGCGCTCGGGGTGCAGTGGCATCCGGAGTGGAGGGTGTGCGAGGACCCCCATTCGCGACGCCTGTTCGCCGCCTTCGGCGAGGCGGCCCAAGGGCGCGCGCAGGCCAGGCTGACCCATGGAGATCGACTCGAACGCGCGCCGGTTTGAGAGCTGGCTGCGCGAGCACCGCATCACCGAGGTGGAATGCGTGATCCCGGACGTGAACGGGATCGCGCGCGGCAAGATCCTGCCCGCCGACAAATTCCTGCGCTCCTTGCGCGAGGACACCCTCAGGCTGCCCGAGAGCATCTACGTGCAGACGGTGACCGGCGAGGATCCGGAGGAGCCGGTGGTGGACCCGGTGGATCGCGACGTGCGGCTGCGGCCGGATGCGCGGTCGATCCGCCTCGTGCCCTGGTATGAGGAGCCGACCGCGGTGGTGATCGCGGATGCGGTCCACCACGACGGCCGCGCCGTCGAGATCGCGAGCCGGCACGTGCTCAAGCGGGTGATCGCCCGCTGCCGCGAGCACGGCTGGCGGCCGGTGGTGGCGCCGGAGCTGGAGTTCTTCCTCACCAAGATCAACACCGATCCCGACTACCCGCTGGAGCCGCCGGTGGGCCGCTCGCGCCGTCCCGAGACCGGACGGCAGAGCTTCGGCATCGACGCCGTCAACGAGTTCGATCCCATTTTCGAGGACCTCTACGACTGGTGCGAGATCCAGAACATCGACATCGACACCCTCACCCACGAGGCCGGCGCGGCGCAGATGGAGATCAACTTCAACCACGGCGACCCGCTGGAGCTCGCCGACCAGGCCTTCCTGTTCAAGCGCACCCTGCGCCAGGCCGCGCTCAAGCACGGCATCTACGCCACCTTCATGGCCAAGCCCATCGAGACCGAGCCGGGCTCGGCCATGCACGTCCACCTCAGCCTCTATGACCGGGAGAGCGGACGCAACCTGTTCGCCGGACCCGGCGAAGGACCTCCCTTCTCGGAACTGTTCTACCAGTTCATCGGCGGGCTGCAGAAATACCTGCCCGCCGCGCTGCTGCTGCTCGCCCCCAACGTCAACTCCTACCGGCGCCTCAGGCGCTATTCCACCGCCCCCATCAACGTCCACTGGGGCATCGAGAACCGCACCGTGGGACTGCGGGTGCCGGCCTCGATCCCGGAATCGACCCGGGTCGAGAACCGGGTGGCGGGCGCGGACGCCAACCCCTATCTCGCCATCGCCGCCACCCTCGCCTGCGGGCTGCTCGGGGTGGAACAGGGGCTCGAGGCGAGCGATCCGGTCAAGGGCAGCGCCTACCGCCTCGCCCAGACCCTGCCCCAGCAGATGCCGGAGGCGATGCGCAAGCTCGCCAGCTGTGCACCGCTCAAGGAGATCCTGGGCGAGGACTTCGTCGCCGTGCTGCTCGCCGTCAAGCAGACCGAACACGACGCCTATCAGCGGGTGATCAGCTCCTGGGAGCGCGAACACCTGCTCTTGAACGTCTAGACAACGGCGCCGACGGCCGCCATGGGTGGCCGCGGGACCATGCGGACAGGGCGCAGGTGAACCCCTCTGCTCGATACGACACCCATCAATTGCGGGCGCTGGACGCCCGCCACCACCTCCATCCCTTCACCGTCTTCAAGGAGCTCGCCCAAAAGGGCGCGCGCATCATCACCCGCGCCCGGGGCTGCTGGATCGAGGACAGCGAGGGAAGGCGCTATCTCGACGGCATGGCCGGGCTCTGGTGCGTCAATCTCGGCTACGGCGAGCCGCGCCTGATCGAGGCGGCCCGGGCCCAGCTCGAGGAACTCCCCTACTACAACACCTTCTTCCAATGCGCGACGCCGCCTGCGGTGGAGCTCGCCGCCGCCATTTCCGGGCTGTTGCCGCAAGGCTTCGACTCGGTGTTTTTCGCGAGCTCCGGATCGGAGGCCAACGACACCGCCATCAAGGCCATCTGGTACTACTGGAACCTCGCCGGGCGCCCCGAGAAAAAGCTCATCATCTCGCGCCGGCGCGCCTACCACGGCGTCGGCCTCGGCTCGGGCAGCCTCTCCGGTCTCGCGCCCATGCACGCCCCCTTCGACCTGCCGCTCGCCCGCTTCCACCACATCGAGGATCCCTACTGGTACCGGGAAGGGCGTCACCTGTCGCCCGAAGCCTTCGGCCGCGAGGCGGCCCGGCGGCTCGAGGAGGCGATCCTGCGCCTCGGGCCCGAGAAGGTGGCGGCCTTCTTCGGCGAACCGGTGCAGGGCGCAGGCGGGGTGATCGTGCCGCCGCCCGGCTACTGGCCGGAGGTGGAGCGTATCTGCCGCCGCTATGACGTGCTGCTGGTCTCCGACGAGGTCATCTGCGGGCTCGGCCGCACCGGGCGCCGCTGGGGCTTCGAGACCTGCGGCTTCACCCCCGACATCGTCACCATGGCCAAGGGCCTCACCTCCGGCTACCAGCCGCTCGCGGCGGTGGCCTTCGGTCCGCGGGTGGCCGCCGCCCTGTTGGAATCGGATCTCGAATTCGCCCACGGCGGCACCTGGGCCGGCCATCCGGTGGCCTGCCGGGTGGCCCTCGAGACCCTGGCCGTCATGGAAGAGCGGCGTCTTTTCACCCGCGCCGGCTCGTCGCCCGGAAAACGGTTCGCCCGAAGACTCCACCAGCTCGCCCAGCACCCGCTCGTGGGAGAGGTGCGCGTGCTGGGCATGCTCGCCGCCATCGAACTGGTGGCCGACAAGCGGCACGGCACGCCCTTCGCGCCGGAGCACAAGGCGGGCATCCGCTGCCGGGAGCTCGCCCTCGCCCACGGACTTGTCATGCGCGCGATCGGGGACGTGATGGTGCTCGCCCCGCCGCTCGTGCTCGCCGAGGAGGAGATCGACGAACTCGCGAGGCGGGCGGAGGCCACCCTGGATGCCCTGGCGCACGTCCTGCGCCAGGACGGCGTTTGGCCCTAGGCCGCCTGGGCGAGCGCGCGCTGCGCGAAATCGGCGGGCAGACGGAAGCGTCGCTTGCCGTCATCGAATCCGGGCGGCCGGCCGGTCATGAGCGTGGCGGCGATGTGGGCGATCACCGCCCCCGGCCGCCCGCGCTCGTCGCCCAGAAAATAGGTGTGGCCGAGCCGGTCGTAGCGGTCGTTGACCGCATCGCAGTCCACCGCGAACACGTTGTCGGGGGTGCGGGCGAGGTCCTCGGGCCCGCTGTGGCCGAGCCTGCGGGAGACGATCTTGTTGCGCAAATTGGCCACCTTGCTCGAGCGCAGGGCGAAGTCGTCGGCGGCGTAGTACACCACCACATTGCGCGCGGCGCGGGTGATGGCGTAGCCCGGCTCGCCGGGCTCGAGGCTCTCGTTGGCGACGTCCGCCGCCACCATGAAGACGCTGCGGAACAGCGCCGGCGGCTCGCCGCGGTCGCGCCGCCATTTGGCGAGGGCGAAGCGCAAGACCCGGTTGCCCATGGAATGGGCGAGCAGGTTGACGTGCTTGAGGCAAGGGGCATGGGCGGGCAGCCGCGCGCGCCAGTCGAGGAACTTGCCCAGCACCCGGGCGAAGGCGAAGCCGCTCATCTCCGCCGCGTCCTGATCGTCGAAATAGTCGCGGATGATGCCGAAATCGTCGTCGTTCGGCCACACCAACGGCACCACCTCCACCTGGGAGCCGGTGAGCTGGTCGAGATAACGCTGGAGGGTCTCGGCGGTGGGAAAGATGTCCGGCTCGGGCTGGCTGTTGAACCCGTGGAGGTAGAACAACAGCTGCGCCCGCGGGCTCTTGCGCAGCGCGTTGAAAAAGGGGATGCTGGTGAGCTCGACGTAGTCGTCGCGGCCGCGCCGTTCGGCGAAGAAGAGCGAAGGCGAGGGGTCGGAATCGGCGGGATCGAAGCGAAGCCGCCGCCCCGCCTGCGAGCGCTGCCCGCCCAGCATGCGCCGGTTGGTGATGAAGAACATGGGCGACCTCGAAACCGATGCCGTCTTAGGTATATACTCCTAAGACCGGGACATCAAGGCTTCGCGGTCTGCCCGGAGCTCAGGCCGCCAGCACCCGGGTGAGCGCGCGTTCGTAGAGGCTCTCCACCTCCTCGCCCTTGTACACCGAGACCTCGGACTTCTCGAGCACCTCGCGCGGCGGGTAGATGGCGGGGTTCTCGAGGTCCTCCTTGGGGATGAAGGCGAGCGCGGAGCGGTTGGGGCAGGCGTATTTGATATAGGTGGCGATCGCCGCGTGCACCTCCGGGGTGAGGATGAAGTTGATGAAGGCGTGGGCGTTGTCCGGATGGGGCGCCCCTTTGGGGATGCACATGGTGTCCTCCCAGCGGATGCTCCCCTCCTCGGGCACCACGTAGGAGAGATCGTCGTCCTCCTCCATCACCTGGAGGATGTCCCCGTTCCACTCGAGCGCCAGATCCACCTCGCCGGCGAGCAGCAGGTCCTGGCCGGTGTCGGGGGCGAAGCTCTTGATGCAGCGTTTGCTGCGGATCAACAGTTCGGCCGCCTCGTCGATCTCCTTGGGATCGGTGCTGTTGATCGAATAGCCGAGATATTTGAGCGCCGCCTGGATCACCGTGGTGTCGTTGAGCAGCGACACCCGCCCGCAGTGCGCCTCATCCGGATCCAGCACCGCCTTCCAGCTCGAGGGGCTCGCCACCGACTTGCGATAGCCGATGCCCATGGTGCCCCACATGTAGGGGAGGCTGAACCGCCGGCCGGGATCGAAGGCGGGGTCCTGGAACACCGGATCGATGTGCACCCGGTTCGGAATCTTGTCCTGATCGAGCGGCAGCAGCATGTCGGCGGCGATCATGCGCTCGACGTAGTCGTTGGAGGGGAAGATCACGTCGTAGCCGGGATTGCCGGCGCGCAGCTTGGCGAACAGTTCGTCGTTGCTGGCATAGAGGTCGTAGCGCACGCTGATGCCGGTCGCGCGGGTGAAATCGTCGAGGGTGGTCTCGCCGATGTAGGTGTCCCAGTTGTAGACGTTGACGCGCATCGCCTCGCCCGCCCGCGGCCAGCGCGCGGCGCCGAGGGCGACGGCGACCGAGAGGCCGCCCGCGACAAAGCGGCGGCGATCCACAGCGGGCCCCGCAAAAGGCGCTGAGCGGCGTGCCATGCTCTCCTCCCTTCCCTCCAGGACGTTTCCACGGCCACACCATTCCAGCGCCCGCTTTCCTTGTCAACGCGCCGCACCGGGCGCGGGTGCCCGGCCTCCGGCGCCCCGCCTCAGTCGGCGAAGGGATCGTGCACCAGCACCGTGTCGTCCCGATCGGGACTGGTCGAGAGCAGCGCCACCGGGCATTCCACCAGTTCCTCGAGACGCTTGACGTATTTCACCGCCGCCGCCGGCAGTTCGGCGAAGCTGCGCGCGCCGCGGGTGCTCTCGCGCCAGCCCTCGAGCTCCTCGTAGACCGGCTCCACCCGCGCCTGGGCGGCCATCGCCGCCGGCAGATGGTGCAGCAGCTGGCCGTTGAGACAATAAGCGGTGCACACCTTGATGCGCTCGAAACCGTCGAGCACGTCGAGCTTGGTCAGGGCCAAGCCGGTGATGCCGCCGAGTTTGACCGCCTGGCGCACCAGCACCGCATCGAACCAGCCGCAGCGCCGCGGCCTTCCGGTGACGGTGCCGAACTCGTGTCCCCGCTCGCCCAGCAGCCGCCCGGTGTCGTCACAAAGCTCGGTCGGAAACGGCCCGGCGCCGACCCGGGTGGTGTAGGCCTTGCAGATGCCGAGCACATAGCCGACCGTGTCCGGTCCCACCCCTGCGCCCAGCGCCGCCTGGGCGGCGAGGGTGTTCGAGGAGGTGACGAAGGGATAGGTGCCGTGGTCCACGTCCAGCATCGCCCCCTGCGCCCCCTCGAACAGGATGCGCCGGCCCGCCCGCCGCAGTTCCGCAAGCCGCAGCCACACCGGCTCGGCGAAGGGCAGGATCTTGGGCGCCAGCGCCTCGAGCTCGGCGAGCAGGCGCTCGCCGTCCACCTCCGGGATGCCGAGCCCGCGGCGCAGCGCGTTGTGGTGCAGCAGCAGCTCGTCGATCTTGGCGATGAGCAGGTTGCGGTCGGCGAGATCGCACAGCCGGATCGCCCGCCTGGCCACCTTGTCCTCGTAGGCCGGACCGATGCCGCGGCCGGTGGTGCCGATGCGGCCGGTGCCGCCCGGCCGCTCCGCCCGCACCCGCTCCCGCGCCCGGTCCAGCTCCCCGTGCAGCGGCAGGATGAGCGGCGCGTTCTCGGCGATGCGCAGGTTCTCGCTGGTCACCGACACGCCGAGCCGCCTGAGCTCCTCGATCTCGGCCAACAGCGCCCAGGGATCGATCACCACCCCGTTGCCGATCACGGACAGTTTGCCCGGCCGCACCACCCCCGAGGGCAGCAAGGAGAGCTTGTAGACCCGGCCGTCCACCACCAGGGTGTGGCCGGCGTTGTGGCCGCCCTGGAAGCGCACCACCACATCGGCGCGCACCGACAGCCAGTCGACGATCTTGCCCTTGCCCTCGTCCCCCCACTGCGCACCGACCACGGCGACGTTGGTCATGGGCGTCCCTTCCCCTCGCTGCCGCGGCCCGAGGCCGCCGTGCCCTTCTACCGCCGCCGCGCCCGGCCTGCCAAGGCGCCGGCTCAGCCGGCGGGCTCGAGCCGGTAGATGCCGCCGTCGCGGGCGTCGGTGAGCAGATAGACGAGCCCATCGGGACCCACCCGCACGTCGCGAATCCGGCCGATGAGCCCGCGGATCAAACGCTCCTCCGCCACCACCCGGCCCCCCTCGACCTCGAGCCGCACCAGCATCTGGCCGCGCAGCGCCCCGATCAGCAGATCGCCCCGCCATTCGGGAAAGGCGTCGCCCGCATAGAAGGCCATCCCCGAGGGGGCAATCGAAGGCGTCCACACCCAAAGCGGCGATTCCACCCCGGGCCCCTCGGTGCCGAGCCCGATCGGCGCCCCGGTGCCGTATTCCCGCCCGTAGGTGTAGAGCGGCCAGCCGTAGTTGGCGCCGGGGATGAGGCGGTTGACCTCGTCGCCGCCCTGCGGCCCGTGCTCGTGGATCCAGATGGCGCCGGTGGACGGCTCGCGGGCGATCCCCTGCGGGTTGCGGTGGCCGTAGGTGAAGATCTCCGGCAGGGCCCCCCGCTGCTCGCGCAAGGGGTTGTCCTCGGGCGCGGTGCCGTCGGGCCGGATGCGCACCACCTTGCCGGCGTGGCTGCGCAGATCCTGGGCCAGCTCGCGCCGCGCCCGGTCGCCCACCGTGATGTAGAGAAAACCGTCCGCGAGCAACAGGCGCGATCCGAAGTTGATGGCCGAACGCGCCTCGGCGTTGGACCGGAAGATGACCCTGAGCTCCTCGAGGGCGTGGTCGTGCAGGCGGGCGCGGGCCACCCGCACCGCCGCACCCGCCTCTCCCTCCGCCACATAGGACAGATACAGGGTGCGGTTGGCGGCGAAATCGGGGTCCAAGGCCACGTCCAACAACCCCGCCTGGCCGCGCGCCCACACCTCGGGCACCCCGGAAAGCGGGGTCGGATCCACACCCTGTTCGAGATCCACGTAACGCAGCCTGCCGGGCCGCTCGCTCACCAGCATGCGCCCGTCCGGCAGGAAGGCGAGGCTCCAGGGACGTTCGAGCCCGCGCACGAGCTCCACCAGCCGAAAGCGGGCCTGTTCGCTTTCCACCTCGGCCACCACCCGGCCCTGCGCGCGGGCAGGCGCCGCCTCCACGACGGCCATCAACGCAGCCAAGGCGCACACCACCGACTTGCGCATCGCGACGCTTCCCCCATCCCGGCTCCGTGAGCGAACATAGGCCACGACCCTCTTGCCGGCAGGGGGCGGTTCGGGGCAAGAGCAAGACCATCGATCACCCTTGCGGGAGCGGACGATGGCCGAAGCGTTCGCCGCCCTTCTCGCGCGTCATCCGCCATCCGCCGAGGCTCTCTCTGCCCTCGAAGGGGTGCCCCTCACCTACGGGGAGCTCGCCGAGCTCTGCCGGCGCACCGGCGAGCGCTTGCGGGGTTGGGGCATCGATAGGGGCGATGTGGTGGCGATGGCGCTTTCGGGCGGTCCTGCGGCGGCGACCGCCTTTCTCGCGGTGGCCGCGCACGCCGTCGCCGCGCCTTTGAACCCCGCCTTCCGCAGGGAGGAATGGCGCTTCTATCTTGAGGACCTGAGGCCGAAGGCGCTCCTGGTCGGCGCCGAGGGGCCTGAGGAGGCCGTGCAGGCCGCGCGCGCGCTCGCCGTTCCGGTGCTCAGGCTGAGGCCGCGAGGGGAGCGGGCGGGCGATTTCGATCTCGCCCGCGAGGACGGCCGGCCCGCCGCTGCGGCAGCCTCCGTGGATCCGGAGATCGCCCTCATCCTGCACACCTCGGGCACCACCTCGCGGCCCAAGATGGTGCCGCTCACCCGCGCCAACCTGCTCAGCTCGGCGGAGCACATCGCCCACAGCCTCGCGCTCGGCCCCGAGGACCGCGGCCTCGTGGTGATGCCGCTGTTCCACATCCACGGCCTCGTGGCAGCCCTGCTCGCGCCTCTCTACGCCGGCGGAACGGTGACGGTGGCGCCGGGGTTCGACGCGCTCAAGATGGTGCGCTGGCTTGCAGCGAGCGGTGCCACCTGGATGACCGCCGTGCCCACCATGTACCAGGCGCTCTTGGCCCGGGCGGAGCGGCGCCGGGAGGTGCGGGACGGGCTCCGGCTGCGCCTGTTGCGCTCGAGTTCCGCCCCCCTGCCGCCGCAGGTGGCCGCCGAGCTCGAGCGCATCTTCGCCGTGCCGGTGATCGAGGCCTACGGCATGACCGAGGCCGCCCACCAGATCGCGAGCAACCCCCTGCCGCCCGGGGTGCGCAAGCCGGGCAGCTGCGGTCTTCCCGCCGGGCCCAGGGTGGCGCTCGTGGACGAGGCGGGCCGCTTCACCGACAGCGAAGGGGAAGTGGTGATCTCCGGCCCCAACCTCACCCCGGGTTATCTCCGCAACCCACGGGCCAACCGCGAGTCATTCTTCGTCGCCGACGAACGGAGATGGTTCCGCACCGGCGATCTCGCCCGCTTCGACGAAGACGGCTATCTCCACCTGGTCGGACGCAAGAAGGAGATCATCAACCGCGGCGGCGAGAAGGTGGCGCCTTTGGAGGTGGACCACGTGCTCCTGGAACATCCGGCGGTGGCGCAGGCGGTGACCTTCGCCGTGCCGCATCCGAAGCTGGGCGAGGAGGTGGCGGCGGCGGTGGTGCTGCGGCCCGGTGTGGAGACAAGCGAGCGCGAGCTGCGCGCCTTCGCCGCCGAACGTCTGGCGTCGTTCAAGGTGCCGCGGCGCATCCTGTTCGTGGAACAGATCCCCAAGGGGCCCACGGGCAAGCTGCAGCGCCTCGGCCTCGCCCGCCTGCTCGGGCTCGCGCCATGAGGATCGCCGTCTACGGCGCCGGCGCCATCGGCGGACTGCTCGCAGCCCGCATGGTGCGCGCCCAACAGGCCGAGATCGCCCTGATCGCCCGCGGCGCCCAGCTCGAGGCGCTGCAGACGCGGGGCCTCACCCTGATCGCCGCCGGCGGCGAACATTTCACGGTGCCGGTGCGGGCGGTGGCGGAGCCCGCCGAACTCGGGCCCCAAGACTATGTGATCGTCGCCGTCAAGGCCCCGGCCGGCCCGGAGATCGCCCCCCGGCTCGCCCCGCTGCTCGGCCCCGACACCGCCGTGGTCACCGCCCAGAACGGTATTCCCTGGTGGTACTTCTACCGCCATCCCGGCCCGCTCGAAAACCGGGTGCTGGAATCGGTGGATCCCGGCGCCGTCCAGTGGCGCACCATCGGCCCCGAGCGGGCGCTCGGCTGTGTGGTCTATCCGGCGGCGGAGGTGGTGGAGCCGGGGGTGGTGCGATGGGTGGAGGGAGACCGCTTCCTGATCGGCGAGCCCTCGGGCGAGCTCAGCACGCGCGCCCGCACCCTCGCCCGCCTCCTCCAGGGTGCGGGCTTCAAGGCGCCGGTGCGCCCGCGCATCCGCGAGGACATCTGGTTCAAACTGTGGGGCAACCTCGCCTTCAACCCGCTAAGCGCCCTCACCCTCGAAACCCTGGACCGCCTCGCCACCGGACCCGAGACGCGCCCGCTCGCACGCCGCATGATGCTGGAGGCGCAGGAGGTGGCGGCGCGGCTCGGGGTGCGCTTTCCCCTCGACGTCGACCGGCGCATCGACGGGGCGGCGCGCGTCGGCGCCCACAAGACCTCCATGCTCCAGGATCTCGAGCGGGGCCGGCGCATGGAGGTGGACGCGCTTTTGGGCGCGGTGGTGGAGATCGCGGAACGGCTCGATATCCCGGTGCCGACCCTCGAGGTGGTGCTCGCCCTGCTCAAAGCCCGCGCCCGCAAGGCCGGCTGTTATCCCTGATCCCCAAGCCCCACGCCCAGCGCACCGCCATCGCAGGCAAGCCGGATGGAGGCGCTGAAGGGCCGGTGGTTGCACGCTGCGGCGCGGGTCTTTGCCGCCGGAGGCGGGCCTTAGGGCTTCCCCTCCCAAGGCGTTCCAAGCCCTCGCATCCCGCCGCACGGAGCGCAGACCCACGTCTGGACCGACGATCGGCGCGCCGTCGGCTCGCGTCCCGCCGCACGCAGCGCGGACGGCCCAAGCCCCGCCGCGCCTTCGCCTAGAGGCGGTTGAGCGGGACCTTGATGTAGCGCACCCCGTCCTCCTCCGGCGGCGGCAGATCGCCCGCGCGGATGTTGATCTGGATCGAGGGGATGAGCAGTTTCGGCACCGGCAGGGTCTTGTCGCGGGCGGTGCGCAACTGCACGAACTCCTCCTCGCTCTTGCCGGCGATATGGATGTTCTTCGCCTTCTGCTCCGCCACCGTGCTCACCCACTTGGGCTCGCGTCCGGGCGGCGGATAGTCGTGGCACAGATAGAGCACCGTATCGTCCGGCAGGGAAAGGATCTTCTGGATCGAACGGTAGAGCGTGCGGGCGTCGCCGCCCGGAAAGTCCGCCCGCGCGGTGCCCACATCCGGCATGAACAGGGTGTCGCCGACGAAGGCAGCACCGTCGATGATGTAGGTCGCGCAGGCGGGGGTGTGGCCCGGGGTGAACATCACCCGCCCCTCGAGCTCGCCGATGCGAAAGCGCTCGCCGTCCTTGAAGAGATGGTCGAACTGGCGGCCGTCGGTGTTGAAGGTGCGCTCGAGATTGAACAGCTCGCGGAAGATGCGCTGCACTTCCACGATGCGCTCGCCGATGCCGACCCGCCCGCCGAGCTTGGACTTGAGATAACGGGCGGCCGAGAGATGATCGGCGTGGGCGTGGGTCTCGAGGATCCACTCCACATCCAAGTCCCGCCCGCGCACGAAGTCGACGATGCGGTCGGCGGAACGGGTGGAGGTCCGCCCCGAAGCGGCATCGTAGTCGAGCACGGCGTCGATCACCGCCGCCTTGCGGGTGTGCGGGTCGGCGACGACGTAGGAGATGGTCGCCGTCTCCGGATCGAAGAACGCCTCCACCTGGGGCTTCGGGCCGCTGGCCATGCGCATCTCTCCCTGCTCGCGGTTTCCATATTAGCATATACGAATAAACCGCGCCCGCACAAGGGGGATGCGCTCAGCTCAGGAGCTTGGCGTCGAAACCGGCGCCGGTGGCGCTCATGAGCGCTCGCTTGCCGCGCAGCCGGGTCTCGAGGAACACGTCCTGGCCCCACAGGGTGCGGACATATTCGAGGGTCTTCTCCGCGTGGGTCAGGTCCAGGTCGCGGCCGTCGTGCGCGTGCACGAGATAGAGCGCGCGCCGCCCGCGGTAGTCGGCGTCGTGGATGCGGATCACCGGAAAGGCGTTCATCCCCACCTGCCGCAACAGTTCCCGTTTGACCTCCTCCCAGTTGTCCTCGTCCGCCACCTTGGTCACCACCAGGTGATCGCCGCGCGGCTTGTAGGTGAACAGGTCGAGTTCGCGCATCAGCTCGGGGGTGAGAAAGCGGCGCAGGAACGAGGTGTCGCGGTCGGTCTCGCGGACCTCGAACAGCTTCTCCCGGCCGTAGCGCTCCTCGATGTCGCGCCAGATGACGAAGCCGATGTGGTAGGGGTTGAGGCTTCCGGGATGCGGACAGACCACCTGGTTGTGCCGCACCAGGAACTCCAGCTGGAGTGCCTGCGGCAGGTCGAGGGCGTGCAGGATACGGTGGTGCCAGAAGCTGGCCCAGCCCTCGTTCATGATCTTGGTCTCGATCTGGGGGATGAAGTACTGGGCCTCCTCGTCCACGATGGTGAGCAGGTCCTTCTGCCATTCCGCGAGCCGCGGGTTGTGGTCGCGGATGAACAGCAGGATGTCCTCCTCGGGCTCCGGCGGTATCCGGTGCAGTTCGGATTCCAGCTCCGCCTCCGGCTCCGGCTCCGGGGCGACCAGATGGGCGAAGGGATCCGGGCGCGGCCGGTGGCGGGCCAGAATGCGCGCCCGCTGCTCCTCGAGCCCGAGCTTGCGCACGGCGAGATCGCGCCTGCGGTTGTAGGCGAGCGCATGGGCGGCGTCCAAAAACCGCTCCACCTCCTCGGCGCCGATCGACGGGTCCTCGATGTACGCCCGCACCCGATCGGCCCGGGCCTTGAACGCCGCCAACGTCTCCTTGGCGTCGGTGGCGGTGCGGAAATGGAAGTTGTTCTTGAAGAAATCGTTGTGGCCGTAGACGTGAGCGATGGTGAGCAGCTGCAGGCAGAGACTGTTGTCGCGCATGAGATAGGCGAGACAGGGGTCGGAGTTGATCACCATCTCATACGGCAGCCCCTGCACGCCGTAGTCGTACATGGTCTTGATCTGCTCGAAGGCCTTGCCGAAGCTCCAGTGCGGATAGTGCGCCGGCATGCCGTGATAGGCCATGAAGCCGAGCATGGCCTCCTGGTCGCAGATCTCGAACTCTTGATCGTAGACGTCGAGCCCGAACTCCGCCACCTTCTCGCGGATGCGCGCATCCCAACGCTCGAGGTCGGCCACACTCCACTCCGCCATGCGCCTCCTCCGCGCTTTCTCACGCCGGGCTCGGCTGGACCGTGCGCTCCCGGGCCATGAAGGACTTGAAGGCCGGCCAGATGTCCTCGCGTCGTTCGATCAGCACCGACTGGAAATTCTCGGCGCCGAGGTTGCGGAACCGCTCCAGCATCGAGCCCTCGTAGTAATGCGAGCCGAGCGGCTTGATCTCGCCGTAGCCGAAGAGGTTGCACAGCTCGCACAGCTCCCGGGCGGTGCGCAACGCCTCCTCGTTGTCGCAGTCGAAGTTGTCCCCGTCCGAACAATGAAACGCGTAGATGTTCCAGTGCGCGGGATGGTAGCGGTCCTTGATGATCTCGATGGCCTTCTTGTAGCCCGAGGAGATGATCGTGCCGCCCGATTCCCCCTTGTGGAAGAACTCCTCCTCCGTCACCTCGGTGGCGTGGGTGTGGTGGGCGATGAACACGATGTCGACGTTGTGGTACTTGGTGCACACGAACTGATACAGAAGGAAGAAGAAACTCCGCGCCAGATACTTCTTGAGGCGATCCATGGACCCCGAGGTGTCCATGATGCAGATGACGACCGCGTTGCTCTCCTCCCGCACGTCCGGGCGCAGGCGTTTGTAGGTGAGGTCGTCGCGGTGAAAGGGCAGGCGCTCCTCCTCCCCGCCGGGTTCGCGCAGCGCCGCCAGCTTGCCGCTCGCGATCAGCCGGCGGATGCGCGCCTTGGCGGTCCGCCGCCGGTCGAGATGGACCCGCACGCCCTGTCTGCGGAACCCCTTGCGCCGCGCCACCCGCTCGGAGAGCATCTGCCTGAGCGCCTTGCGCTCGAGGTCCGGGAGCTCGAGGTCCTCGAACATGATGTCCACGAGTTCCTCGAGGGTGATCTCGGTCTCGTAGTAGTCGGTGCCGGGCCGGTTGCCGGCGCCGCCGGCACCTCTTCGCCCGCGCCGCCCGCTCTGGCCGATCACCTGGCCGGGTTGGGTGTCCCCCTCGCCCTGCCCCACCCCGCCCTCGTTGTCGCCGAAGGTGAAGCGATACTCCCGCACCCCGCGGATCGGCACCTTGATGATGCGGTCGCCGCTGCGGCCGATGATGCTCTCCTCGGCGATGATGTCGGCGATGTTCTCGCGGATCGCCCGCCGGAGCTTCTCCCGATGGCGCTTGCGGTCGCCGGCGCTGCGGTCGGACCTGAGCGCATCGCTCTCGGAATAGGGGCGGAAGACGGTGGTCATGGGCCCGCTCCCGCCGGCATCCCGCTAGTCGCGCCACAAATGGTTGGCGGCGTATTTGAGGATGGTGTCGATGCTCTCCTCGTTGTAACCCTGCTCGATGAGGTTTTCCACCATGGCATCGTACTTCTTCCGCTGTTCCTCGTCCCGGGTGCGCGCCTTGGTGACGATGCGCGAGATCTCCCTGACCGAGCTCGTGAGCTTGCGCTCGATGGCCTCCTTGAGCGGCTCGTAGGATTCGTAGGAGATCTTCTCGCCCCGGCGCGAGGCGGCCCACAGATAGGCGATCACCTCCTGGCGGAAGCCCTGCGCCGCCGGCCCGATGACCGCGATCTGCTCCTCGATGGAGCGCAGGAACCCCTCGTCCGGATCCATGTCCTCGTGGGTCACGGGATCCTTGACCCGGCTCTTGGTGACGAAGGCCTCGGCGTGGTCGAGATAGTTCTGGAACAGGGTCTCCGCCTGGTCGCGGAAGGAATAGACGAAGGCCTTGGTGATGTCCTTCTCGAGCAGTTCCAGATAGACCTTGTGCAGCGTGTCCTGCAGAAATTCCAAATATTGTTTGCGGGTGTCCTCCGGGAAGTCCCCGTCCTTCACCATCTGGATCAGCGCCTCGCGCACGTTGATGGGGTGGATGACCCCGTCGTTCTGGGTGAGGGCGGTATCGAGCGCCTTCATGATGAAGCGGGTGGAGATGCCGAACATGCCCTCGCGCTTGGCGTCCTCCATGAGCTCATGGGCGGTGAGCTTCTTGGGCCGGCCCTTCTCCAGCACCTCCTCGCCGTTGTAGATGCGCAGCTTGGTCATGAGATCGCACTTCGGCGTCGGCTCGAGGCGGGTGAGGATGGCGAACATGGAGGCGATCTCGAGGGTGTGCGGCGCGATCTTGGCGGCGAACCGGGCCCGCCGCAGGAACTTCTGGTAGATCTTGACCTCCTCGCTGAGCCGCAGGTTGTAGGGCACCTTGACCACCACAATGCGGTCCAAGATCGCCTCGTTGGTGTGGTCCGCCTTGAACTTCTGCCACTCGGCCTCGTTGGAATGGGCGACGATGCAGCAGTCGACGTATACGGTGCCGTGGCGGCCCGGCGCCGGGACGAACTTCTCCTGGGTGGCGGTGATCATGGTATGGAGATATTCGGTCTCGTTCTTGAACACCTCGATGAATTCCACGATCCCCCGGTTGCCGGCGTTGAAGGCGCCGTTGAGCTCCAGCACCCGCGGATCGCCCTCGGAGTAGCGGTCGAGCTTGGAGATGTCCTCCGAGCCGATCAGCACCGAGGTGTCCTGGTTGTTCGGGTCCACCGGCGGCACCACCGCGATGCCGCGCCGCGCCCGGGCCGAGAAACGCACCGTGTGCACCGGCACCTCTTCGTACTTGCCGCCGAACTCCTCCTTGAGCCGCCAGCGGCACACCGGACAGAGATCCCCCTCGATGCGCACCCCGAGCATGTCCTCGAACGCCGGCCGCAGATGGCGCGGGATGAGGTGCAACGGCTCCTCGTGCATGGGGCAGCCGTCGATGGCGTAGATGGGCGGCAGCTCCTCGAGCCCGCGCTTGAGATGCTCGACGAGCGAGCTCTTGCCGGAGCCCACCGGTCCCATGAGATAGAGCACCTGGCGGCTTTCCTCGCCCCCCATCGCCGCCGAGTGGAAATAACGCACGATCTTCTCGAGCGTGCGCTCCATGCCGAAGAACTCGTCCTTGAAGAAATGGTAGACCCGGATGCGCCGGTCTCCGAACAGGCGCTTGGCCTGGGGATCGCTCTCCACGTCGAGTTCGCTCACGCCCCTGGCGATGATCATTTCATACAGACGCTTGTGAGCGAGGTCGGCGACCTTGGGATCGGCCTTGACGATCTCCAGATACTCGAGAAAGGTGCCCCGCCACTGTTGCTGCTGCTGTTCGCTGCGATCCCGTTCGATCAAAGCGGCGAAGTCGAGCCGTTCACCCTGCATCCGTCGTCACCTCGCTCTGCCCCCGGCTCTCGAGCGGCGCCGCGCGGCCCGCACCGGAAGGCCCGGCGTACCGATAACAATAGAACATACTCCTCATCTCATGTAAACGTCATTCGCCGCATCGGCACTCCAATACGGGAGCCCATGCGGCCCAGGATACCGCGAATTCGCCGCGAAAACTACGTTCCTTTTGTGAAGAAAAACAAGGATTTGTTACAGACGACCCCGTCCGGCTGGACGGGATCCTTGCGGTGATTCCGACGTCGCGTCGATGTGAAGTCCCGCCTGGCCTGTCCGCGCTGCCCGGGTGAATGACACCCAGGGGAAACCGCACCGACCGTCACCCGATCGCAAAGGTTCCAGCAGGAATTCTATGCCGGCGCGAAATGAGGTCAACCGCCGCCGATCCCGTCCGCGGCGGGGCGGTCGTTGAC
>Ga0256839_1003229_pt1 | contig 17035 bp, 15 predicted proteins | sample 354166metaG_FD_185968 | JGI IMG/M metagenome (GOLD analysis project Ga0256839, IMG submission 185968) | Hydrothermal vent microbial communities from Mid Atlantic Ridge, Atlantic Ocean - 354-166 | ecosystem: Environmental > Aquatic > Marine > Hydrothermal vents | place: Atlantic Ocean: Mid... | reverse complement strand
CGGCATCGCCTCTTTGCGGCTCATTAATATCAATGATTTTTTTATTGATGACCGGCAAACGAATACCGTAGGTAAATTTATTAACTAAAATAAAGTCGCCAATCAATAAAGTCGGCATCATTGAGCCTGAAGGAATTCTAAACGGTTCTGCAATAAAGGAACGTAGCAAGAAGACAATCAATACAATCGGAAAAAAAGAACGTGCATATTCAACTAAAAGCGGCTCATTTTCTTCACTGTATTCAATATCAGCGCGCTTTAAGTGGTATAAATAACCATACCAAATAATACCCGTGACCACGGATGCCGCAAATAGAAAAAACGAAAAATCAAAATCCATAACTTATTTCTTACCTTATGAGTCTTTATTAACTTGCAAGACAGCCAAAAAGGCTTCTTGCGGAATTTCAATGCTACCTACTTGTTTCATGCGTTTTTTACCCGCTTTTTGCTTTTCCAGCAATTTTTTCTTGCGAGAGATATCGCCGCCATAACATTTAGCGGTGACATTTTTACGCATAGCTTTTACACTGGAGCGAGCAATAATTTTTGCCCCAATCGCGGCTTGAATGGCAACCTCATACATTTGCCTGGGAATCAGGTCTTTCATTTTATCGACCAATTCACGACCACGACCTTGGCTTAAATTTCTGTGTACCAGCACCGACAGCGCATCAACTTTATCGCCATTAATCAAAATATCTAACTTAACTAAATCTGCTTCTTCAAAACGTTTAAATTCATATTCAAACGAAGCATAGCCCCGACTAACCGATTTTAAGCGATCAAAAAAGTCCAAAACGACTTCACTTAAAGGCAACTCATAATTCAGTGACACTTGACTGCCCATATACTGCATATTCATTTGCACCCCCCGCTTTTCAATACACAGACTAATCACATTGCCTAAGTATTCTTGTGGCACTAAGATGTTTGCCTGAATAATCGGCTCCCTAATCATGGCAATAGAGCCTACATCAGGAAGTTTAGCAGGATTATCTACTTTTAATACATCTCCTTTATTCGTTTCGACTTCATAAATAACCGTGGGTGCTGTGGTAATTAAATCGACGTTATATTCACGCTCCAAGCGTTCTTGTACGATTTCCATATGTAGCATACCCAAAAAACCACAACGAAAACCAAACCCCAGTGCTGTTGAGGTTTCCGGCTCAAACTGCAAAGCTGCATCATTTAAGCGCAATTTATTCAGCGACTCCCGCAAATCTTCATAATCATCGGAGCTGACAGGGTAAAGTCCTGCAAAAACACGGGGCTGGACTTTCTGAAACCCCGGCAAGGCTTGCGCACAGGGCTTGTCTGCGTAAGTGATGGTATCGCCTACCGGTGCACCAAAAATATCTTTAATGGCCGCCACCACAAACCCCACCTGCCCTGTTTCCAGCATTAAGGTATCTTCACGTTTAGGGGTAAATATGCCGATGCGTTCCGCAATAAAACTATTGCCTGTCGACATAATGGTAATCTTTTGCTTTTTACGCAAAGTGCCATTGACAATTTTAACCAAAGACACCACGCCAAGATAATTATCAAACCAAGAATCAATAATCAATGCCTGTAAGGGGCCGTCAATATCCCCGGTCGGTGCAGGAATCACCTGCACTAACTCTTCCAATACTTCTGTCACCCCCAGCCCTGTTTTCGCACTGACGCGCAAAGCACCCTCAGCAGGAATGCCAATAATATCTTCAATTTCCTGAATAACTTTTTCAGGTTCAGCGGAAGGCAAGTCTATTTTATTAAGCACCGGCATGACTTCTAGCCCAAGCTCAATTGCAGTATAACAATTGGCAACACTTTGTGCTTCAACGCCTTGCGCGGCATCGACCACTAATAAAGCACCTTCACAAGCCGATAAAGAACGCGACACTTCATAAGAAAAGTCGACATGCCCCGGCGTATCAATAAAATTTAATTGATACGTTTCGCCATCTTTTGCCGTAAAATTAAGCGTCACACTTTGCGCCTTAATCGTAATCCCTCGTTCTCGTTCTATATCCATAGAGTCGAGGACTTGCGCGGACATTTCACGGCCTGATAAGCCATCGCACTGTTGAATAAAGCGATCAGCTAATGTTGATTTCCCATGATCGATATGCGCAATAATAGAGAAATTTCGTATGTGTTTTAAATCCATCGTATATTTAGTTACAATTATAAAAATATGAAAGCAATGCGTCGGCATGTTTTATTCGCTAAACAAGCATTTTAACAGAAGCGACGGGCTTAAGACTGAGGATTTTATAAAACTTATTACCATCAGCATTATATTTTGATGCAAAGTAGACCTATACCCCATCATGATTGGAAAATCGTGCCATTCTGATATTTAGCCGCTTAAAATGACATCATATGTTTGTAGCAAAGAAGCGACTTGCGCTCGATAAATGATTTTTGTAGGAATCAGCAAATCCTCTTGCGACAAGCCATATCCCGATAATGACTCACTCTCAACATAGATATTATCTATATCATAGAGTGCTAAAGAGCGATAAACGGCTGCAGTATCTTTAACGGCCACTAAGTCAGTTCGTTGGTTTTTTTTTAAATGAAACACCGCATGATCTAACAATAACAGACTCACGGATTGGTCAAAGGCGGCAGTAAGAAGTACCGCATCCAGTACTTCTTGCACCTGATGACCGCCATATGCCGCACTTTGCAATACAAATAAAAAAGACTTCATGATTATTGATGCTCACTCATATTCTCATTGGATAAATAACTGCGCTCGTCCACATCAATAGATTTCAACATCAATAAAGCCCCTAACTCCATCATCGCTTTACGGTATACTTTACGCTTAAAATACACGACCGACTTTAAAGGCTCCCAATAATCAACCCATTGCCAATCATCAAACTCAGGCTTATTATGCCGGTCTAACACCACATCCGCTTCCGTGCCTACAAGCTTTAACAAATACCAGATTTGTTTTTGCCCTATACACAAAGGATGTGAATTACGCCTAATATATTTCTCAGGTAATTTGTATTTCAACCAATAACGCGTCCGACCAATAATCTCAACATGCCTCGCCTCAAGCCCTGTTTCTTCTTGGAGTTCACGATACATCGCTTGTTCCGGGTCTTCATTTTTTTCCATACCGCCCTGGGGAAACTGCCATGAATTTACACGCGACCGCTTCGCCCAAAACACCTGTCCTTGGGCATTACAAAGGATGATGCCGACATTGGCTCGGTATCCTTTTGAATCAATCATTATTAAAACCTGTCTTTTTATTATTCTAAGTTAATACACTAAATGTTAAACTCTTAACTCAAAATACAAGGGACACTCTTTAGGCTGAGGATAAAATAAACCTTTAAAGTGACATCTGTTTTGATGCGATTGCAAGTTTTATAAAATCACTGACGCTTAACGATTATTCTGTCCCTTTAAGCATTACTCATGCCACCATTGTTCCATAAATTTATGAGTGATGCCATCCCCCTTTTTTAAATAACGACAATAAAAGTAATAATAATGAGTTTAGCTATTTTTGATTTAGACAATACCTTACTAGCAGATGACAGTGACTACCTCTGGGGACAATTTTTAGTGGATAAAGGCATTGTCGATGCTGATTATTATGCACAAGAAAATGATCGCTTTTATCAAGAATATAAAGAAGGCAATTTAGATATTATCGAATTTCTAACATTTTCACTCAAACCATTAGCCAACAACTCATTAAAAGACCTGCATCATTGGCGCGAGCAATTTATAGAGGAAGTCATTCGCCCTATTCTCTTAGCGCCGGCACAAGAGTTGATTAAGCAACATAAACAACGTGGTAATGTTATTTTAGTGATTACGGCAACCAATAGCTTTGTCACCGAACCCATTGTCAAACTCTACGGCATTGATAACTTAATCGCTACAACACCTGAATTTATCGACAACCAATATACAGGTAAAGTCGCAGGAACGCCTTGTTTTCAAGATGGCAAAGTCACCCGATTAAAGCAATGGTTACAAGAAACAGGGCATACTTTAAGTAATAGTTGGTTTTATAGCGACTCGCATAATGACTTACCCTTATTAAATCAGGTTGACTTCCCTGTAGCGGTCAACCCTGATGAGGCATTACAACAATATGCAAGTGACCATCACTGGCCGATTATCAGTTTACGTGAGCAACAGTGCCCTATGCAACATTTAGAAAATAAATAGCTCATTCCATACGACTTAGGCCGCTACAGAAAATAACCGCCGAAAGTTTGCATTAGATTGTTGCGCAACTAATTCGGTGCTCACGGCACGTAAGTCGGCAACAAATTGCGCAACCTGCTGCACATACAAGGGATAATTAGGCTTACCCCTAAAAGGCACAGGGGCTAAATAAGGTGAGTCAGTCTCTATCAAGTACCGGTCAGCCGGTACTTTTTTAGCCACTTCTTGAATGGATTTTGCATTTTTAAAGGTTACAATACCTGAAAAAGAAATATAAAAATTCAAATCCATCGCTTGCTTGGCAAAATTCCAGTCTTCAGTGAAACAATGAATAACCCCACCGACTTCATCAGCCCCTTGTTCCTTTAAAATACGCAGTGTATCCACACTGGCTTCACGCGTGTGGATAATAAGGGGCTTTTTAGTCACCTTAGCAGCTTCAATATGATGAACAAAACGCTGATGCTGCCATGTTAAATCCCCTTCACTCCGGAAATAATCCAAACCGGTTTCTCCAATGGCAACCACCCGGTTATTATCAGCCAAAGCAATCAATTCTGCCGCAGTCGGGTCTTGCCCTGTATCTACATTTGGATGCACACCGACCGATAGTGATATATTGTCATAAGGTTGCACTAATTCACACATGCTCGGGTAAGCTTCTAAATCAATACTAATACAGAGCATATGCTCAATATGCTGTTTATCAGCTTCCTGCATAAAGCAGGAAAAATCATTTTGGTAAGGGGTCAAGTCGAGTTTATCAAGATGACAATGGGAGTCTATTAACATATTTTTCAACAATTTTAAAAATCAAAATAAATAAATTTTTGGGTGCTACCCCCCATAATATGCACAGCCATGGCAATACTTGCATAAACAAACCCTCTTATATAAAAAGGAACATTGCGCCACCGCCTAAATCCTTTTAAAAATAACCTTTCAATCAAGGGTTCTACAAAAACCAACACAATACTAATTGCTACCATAAGCTGCAAATACAATCTTACTTCCGGCACGGCAACACTTTGCTGTAACCCGAGCATTGCTGAACTAATCACCCAAGCATCAGAAAAACTTTCCGCTCTAAAAAATACCCAAGTAAAACAAATGAGAATAAAAGTAAAAGGTACCGAGGTGATAGCAACCATTTGCCGCAAAATGCGTTTTGAATCAAGGTCTATTGCAACGAAAAACGACTTTAAAAGCCGGTGGCCAATCAAGTATGTGCCATGCAAGCCGCCCCAAAAAACAAAATTCCAACCGGCACCATGCCATAAGCCCCCTAATAACATAGTCAAAAGCAAATTAAATGATACGCGACTCGGCGAACAACGTGACCCGCCTAAGGGAATAAAAAGATAATCTCGCAACCAACGCGAAAGCGTCATATGCCAGCGATGCCAAAATTCACTACAATTTTTACTGATATAGGGGTGTTGAAAATTACGTGGTAAACGAATGCCAAACATTCTACCTAGCCCAATCGCCATTTCACTATAGCCCGAAAAATCAAAATAAATTTGTAAGGCAAATGCCACGGTTGCCAGCCAAGCAACCGTAAAATCTAAATTTTCAGGTTGCGCATATAAAGTTTCAACCAACAGTGCTAAATTATCGGCAAATAATGCTTTTTTAATCAACCCACCCGCAAATAATAAGCCACCCGCACGTAAATCAACCCATTTTAGCGGGTGCAATACCTGTAATTGGTCAACCAATTCGCTTGCTCTAGCAATAGGACCTGCAATAAACTGCGGGAAAAAACTCACATAAAGGCACCACTGCCTAAAGGTAATTTTTTCATCCCACTCACCTTTATAAACATCAATCAAAGCACTGAGCATTTGGAAAGTAAAAAAACTAATGCCTAACGGCAATGCCCAGTTTAACCATTCAGGCAATGCTTGCATACTGCCTAGCCCTAATTCAAAATTAACCCATATCCAAGTTTCAATCATTAAGCCTGCATATTTAAACAAGCCTAGCAAAGCGAGATTAGCAACTATGCCTAAGGTCAATATTGCTTTATTGCGCCGCTCTATTAATCGACAATAGATAACATAATTCACCCATAATGAACCGATTAATAAAAACAAATAAATCGGTTTCCAACTGGCATAAAATAGAAAACTGGCAACTAACAAGGTATTGGCACGTTGCACGGGCGTTTTGCACTGACTGTAAATGCCTAGCAGTGCAAATAAAAACAGTATAAAAGAGCTACTACTAAAAATCATATTTTTGACTACCTAGATTCGACCACAGAAGCAATAATTTTTGAGCCAATAAATTAGAAAAGCGCACCGAACCTTTTTTATTTAAATGCCCGGCATTGGCAAATTCATCAGCGACTTTATCTACATTACTGCTAATATCCACTACGGAAACGCCCATAGATAAGAGCTGCTTCTTTATGGCAATATAGGGTTTTGCCTTTGGGTTGTTAGGGTCTAAAAATAATGTACTCCGGTTCAGTAAAGGCGGAAAAAACACGACAACTTGCACATTATGACGTTGCAATACGGCTAGTAATGCAAAAAAATAAGCAGTTACGCGATTATTAGGCGGATTTTGTGCGCCCGCCTCCTGAGCTAATAATTGCTGATTATTTTGAAACTTACCTCGCTCTCCAGGACGAAAGCCATAATTTATTTTAGCTGCCCCGCCCATAGGTTCCACATCTTGAAAACTTGCTTTCATAAAACGCAATAACTTCTCAGGCTCACGTAATTCTTTCAACTGCCCGCCATAACCGAGTAAACGAAAATAACTATGTAACAGTGCTTTAAATTGCTTTTCTTGCAGTAACTTCCCACGGTCAGCAAAAAAAACGCCATATCCTAACGAATCGTCCGCTTGAAAAAGACTTTCATCCAGCCCTAAAACAACGTGTGTTATTGCTTTCTCATTAAATTGCTCTCGCTCCGCTAAACGCTTCACAATACCATATAATATTTCTGCATTTGCTCCAGGGACACCTAAATTAAATGCAGTCATTCCTGTTTTTTGTTGCAGTATCATGGGATCAAAACCATTATCTACCCGACTATTACCAAGTAGCAATAACTGAACAGGAGAATGCTCAATCACGAATACCTTATCCATTAGCCGCCCAGCTGCAAAAACAGAACGATACATTAATAAGAATTTGTCGCTATGTAAAACCAACTCACAGAGCAATAGCAAAACTAAAGCAAAAATAGCTCCACGCCCCTTAGCATTCATACTGCAGACCTATTACGCCTGTCTTGCCTATCACCGGAACGCCTCAAGGAACTATCACTATCTGTTGCAGATATTTCTACGTCAGATTCCAGCCGATGCTTGGCCAGCAATGCTTTTAAAATAACAACCAATGCAACAAGATGGTAATACAAGTCGAAATAAGCCAAGCCTAAAAAAGCACCTGAGGCAGCATAACCTAATAAACTGACCTGTAACATAGCCGCTAAATCGGACATCCAACGTGTCTCTATTGCTTGTTTTGCTTCTTTAATAATTTTTCCACATGATTTCAATGTTACGAAACCTAATAACAAGAATAAGGCCAACCCTATAAAACCATGTTCTCCTAACACCTCAAAATAAACACTGTGCGCATCATGTACATTCTCTGGCTGTGGTGCATATCGAAGAAAAGTAAAATATTGGAAACACTCAAAACCCCAACCCAACATATTCTCCCTCGCCAAATTAAAAGCCATCCACCACGCATTAATCCGCCCCATCGCAGAGCCATCTTGCTCATAAGTTTGGATTGTTCCCATTCTGTCATGCCATGTATCAGGCATAAAGCCAATAATGATGGGTACCAAAATCAGCATCAACAATATCATAGGTACTCTATTTCGGCTCTTAAGCACCAAAAAAAATCCCATACATGCAATACCCACTAAAGCCCCTCGAGATTGTGTTCCAATAACAGCAATGACAGTTAGCCACATTGTCACAAGCAAGCCTAGTCGAAAAAGTGGATGCTCTGTCGTTAAATGTAGATACCTGATTAATGGTATCGTCATAATTAACGCTAAGCCAATTTCGTTATTCCCATAAATAAAAGTCCCACTAGGCCCATAAACAGCATAACTCCCCCCTGTCATGACGGTAAAAATCCCTCCTTTAAACCCATAAAACCCAAGGGATAATGCAATTACCCAGACCATAGCTTGTACTCGCCATTTATCTTGCATAACAATAATGGTCACAAAGGTCATCAACTGTATTTTCCAAACCTTATTCCACTGCGCCCAAGCCAGTTCCTGATAATGTGCATTTAAAGTGGTAATAAACATCCAAATAATAAAGACCATCAAAACACGTAGCTCTATACTCCAAGGAATCTTTTTGGGTTCTTTAGAAAAAAATAAAGCTAATAGAATAAATATGGCGGTAAATTGTGAAAAGGGAAAATCATGCGCAAACCCCCATGAGAGTTTATGGGGATTCATATAAGCCAGCCAGCCCCATAATAAAATACCAATTTGAGGTCGCTTTAGAACATAAGGAAGCGTACCAAAAACAACTAATGTGACAAATAAATCTCTCATGCTGAAAACATTTTTTTGGGAGGTTATATGAAAGTTAAAACAAATAGAAAAAATAGGCTCTGAGCACATCTTAGCCTATCAATACAGATACCTTTATTTACGCTTTAAAGCTACTCAAACACTTAAAAAGTGTGGCAATAAAAATAAACAAACAGCTACTACCAAATGTTTGAGCCAAATGCATATCCAAGAACTGAACATTCGAATAATCCCTAAACCTAATGCACCTTTGCTTTTAGCGACACAATAATTAAGTCCTTTAAATTTTTTTCCCCTGAAACCATAATTCCAGCATCATTAATATCCAGATTAACTCACCATAATAAGCGGCATGTATGCTCTGGTGCATTTTAAGGGTATGTTCAAGAAACTCTACTTTAAAATAAGCGCGCTTTTTTAAGCTCTCAATACTGTCATAAGCTAGCTCTTTTAATGGCTGATAATCTTTTAGCCAAATACCAAAGGGTAAGCCAAACCCATGTTTAGGCTTATTAATAATTTTCTCGGGCAAAAAATCTGCCATGGCGGTTTTATAAAACTTACGCAATGCGTTAGCTTGTAATTTTTCTGCCGAAGGCACTTTGCAAGACAAGTCTATAATCTCTTGGCTTAACAATGGATACCTGACTGTCACCCCAGCCATTTCACACATTTTATTGACTTTCACAAGATCATTATCATGCAAGGTCGTTTTCCAATCCATAAACAACATCCTATTTAGAGTACTCGCCTCTTCCGGCCGCTGATAACACTCTCTTAATATATCTAAAGGTCTTTCGGTATTAATCGACTGCAAAAAATCATCTTGGAAAACATCTGACGCTAAATGTCGATGCAAAAAATTGTAATCTTGCAAACGATCAGGTAACGGCGTATTAGCTTGGTCTATATAACGCTTCGCTTTAAAAAATAATTTTTGTTTCGCTAAACTGCTGGGTAAATGGTTTAAAACACTTTCCATACCTTTACCAATAAAACCTGGCACTTTTTGATAGTAATCAAATACAAGCTGTTGTGCATAACGCTCATTGCCGGCAAAAATTTCATCTCCGCCATCGCCGCCTAACATAACCGCAATACCATTTTCTTGTGCCACTTTCGCACAATAATATGCCGCTAATGCCGATGAATTACCAAAAGGCTCATCATAATAGGCTGCTATATCAGGAATTGCTTTGACCGTATCCTCCGGCGTTAAATAATATTCATGTTGCTGAGTATTAAATTGCTTAACTGCAATATTGGCATATTCAATTTCATCATAGCCTTCAACCGGGAACCCCATGGAAAATGTTTGAGCTTGGCCTGGATAAACTTGACTTAATGCACCGGCAACACTTGAACTATCTAAACCACCGCTTAAAAAAGCGCCGGTAATCTCTGCCCCCTCTGATAGCTTAGCCACGCTGTTTATTAACGCTTGTTGTAATTCATTACCCATATCTGCAACAGAAGTGGACAATGTTTCTTGAAATTGTGGTTGCCAATAGTTGCCAATAGTGAGTTGCCCTGCTTGATAAACCAATATTTGTCCACCTTCCAGCTTTTTTACCTGCTGATAAATCGTATAGGGGCTAGGGCAATGATGATAATAAACATAATCATAAACCGACTGCGAGGAAATATCGCTTTTTATTTCAGGGTGAGCCAGCACGCTATCTGCACTGCATCCAAAAACAATACCGGTATCAGTTGTTGCATAATATAACTGTGTTAAGCCGATAGGGTCGGTGGCTAATATCAATTTTTTGTTATCTGTATCAATCATCACAATGGCCTGTTCAGCCGGATGACTGCTATCTAAAAAATGCTCACTTTGTTGCCGATAACGCTTTACCAAGCTCTCAGCGGCAGCCCCTAATGCAACATGACCCGCATTAATCAATAATAGACTTTTTTCTGCATATATTTTTTGCTGTCCCGCCGCCAATGCATAAAATTCAGAGCTTGCAACACTAACCTCTTTCTGCATATAAGCAGGGGCTTGCGCGACATATTGCTGTAATAAGCGTTTAGCATCTTTGGATGTAATCGTTGTTCCTACCCAACCTGCCAATAAAGTCATTTGTCTTTTATCCTTTGGTTATTACTATAAGGCGAATTATAGTGCTCGATACAAATTCAGCCATTGCATTTTTATATGTTGCCAAGCGTATTGCTGCACTTCAAGAGTGCCATTATCAATTAAGGTGCGATACAACTGCTTATCATTTATTAAACTAATAATAGCCGCCGCCATTTGCTCAGCATTATTGACATCGACCAATAAAGCCGTTTTTTTATCACTCACAATATAAGGTATACCACCCACATTGGTTGTCACAATGGCCACCCCACTCGCCATCGCCTCCAGCACCGAATTCGGCATATTATCCACTGTCGTCGGATTCAGCATAATATCAGCCTCTTGATATAAAGCCGCCACAGCATCAGGCTGCAACTTACCCGTAAAATGGATATTATTTTCCAAACCTAAGTGCCGTACCAATGTTTGTAATTCACCTTTCTGTGGCCCGCTGCCTGCTATACTTAGCTTGATATTAGGAATTGTTTGGCACACAATAGCAAGCGCGTTAATCGCTGTTTCTATGCCATAAATCGCTTCTAAATTGCGCGTAATAATTAAATGTGGATTTTTTACATCTACCGTTTTATGTTGTGTTTTTTTAAAACGCTCTAAATTAATAATATTAGGAATAACTTGCGTAACAAAACCAAACTCGGTGAACACCTGCTGCAAATAACCGGAAGGCACAACAATAGCACTTGCTTTATTCATGGAAGGTGCTACATATTTAATAGATTTTTTAAAATAAGTCCCTGCTTCCCCACCTCTATAATTAATAATCACAGGCGTGTTACGTAAATATGCCACCCAAATAACAGGTGCTGCAAATAATTGCCATGACCAACCGGAGTTAGCCAATACATGTATCACATCCACTTTAGCGGTCAGTTTAAAAACCTCGATAATATAGGCCGTCAATCGCCATAAGGCTCTTACTCCCTGCATTTTGGCCACAAGCTGATTGCTATAGGGTTTATTTGTTTGTACGAAATGAACCTCAATACCCGCTTCTTGTTGTAATAATTGATGAAGCTGCTTTGCTTGATTCGCCATACCCCCATAAGGTGGCGGCAAAGGCCCGATTAGACCAATCTGTCGTGTCATAGGAATTTCTGTAATCAATTATGATAATAATGAGGCATAGACTTGTTTATAATTGCCAACACTCTGCGGCCAATTTCTCTCTTGTTCAACATAACGCTTCCCCGCTTGCCGCATTGCATCCCAAATTTCAGGGTGGCTTAACAAACCCAAAACACGAGTTGCCAACGAATGTGCATCATTCGCTTTAAATAATACGCCATTTTCCTGATCTGTTATCAGTTCCTTATGCCCACCAACATCCGAAGCTACCACAAGCCGGCCTTGCGCCATCGCCTCCAAAGGCTTAAGAGGCGTTACCAAATCAGTTAAGCGCATGGATAACCTAGGGTAAACAAATATATCCACCTGATTATAATAATCTTGTACCACATCATGTGAAACTCGCCCTGTAAAAATCACATAATCGTCTAATTTTAATTGCTTAACCTTCTCTTTAATCAGCGACTCCTGCGGGCCGCCGCCCACTAATAGCAAACACACATTCGGAGCTTGCTTTATAATTTCAGGTAAAGCATCCAGCATTAAGGGAATCCCTTCATAAGCATAAAAAGAGCCGATAAACCCCAGCACTGTCTTTCCTTGTAAACCAAGTTTATGTTTTAAATCAGTATCGGCAACTTGTCCAAAGGTAAATTTTTCAATATTCACTGCATTAGGAATAATGGTGATTTTCGCCTCATCAACACCACGCCCAATAATATCTTGCTTTAGCCCATTACAAATACAGGTAACTGCTTGTGCTTTTTTAAAGACATAGGTTTCCAATGCCTTGGTAAGGCGATAACGCAAACTTCCTGCTGTTGTCGTACCATGATCAACAGCCGCATCTTCCCAAAAGGCACGGCATTCATAAACAACGGGGATATGATATTTTTTGCCGGCTCGCAGTGCCGCCAGACCGTTCAATACAGGAGAATGTGCATGTAATATATCAGGTTGCACCTCAGCAATCACTTCCCCTAAACGCTCGCTTAAACTACTCACTATCGCCCATTGGTTAACGATTGGGAGCTTGGATAATAAGCCTTGCGGCGACTCTGTTCGATAAAAACACAAGCCATCAACCTCTTCAACTGATTGCTTAGCCCCCATATGCTTAGCCGATGTAATATGAAAAGTTTGCCAACCTAATACGCTTTGCTGCTCTAAAATTGCCCGAGTACGGAAAGTATAACCACTATGCAAAGGAATAGAATGATCCAAAATATGTAAAATTTTCATTCGCCACCAATAAAATTCAAATATGAGTCAGTTCAAAAGAGACTAACATTATTTTTTATAAAAAACAGATACAAAGCACACTTTGCTAACATGCTTACCCTTAATCATTGATTAGCTTGTAGGCGACTTTTACTTTTTTTCAATAAATGTGGTATCAATAAAGTAAGCGGCATACGTAAATAATGCGAGCGCAAATAAAGCAGCCACCGAATAAAAGCCACTTTTTTTTGAGGATAATCAGGGTTTTCAGGCAATAAAGCTAAAGGCACACAATATGCCATAAATACCCTTACTCCATATAAAGGGCGGCCTTTGCTAGCAACTAACACATCCGTCGGTATCTCGGTATTAAATAATTGCTTAGAAAAATACATTGCATAATATAGCGGCCTCTGCAACTCCAACTCCACAGCCCGTTTTTCCAATTTTTTCCAAAACTGCACATCTTGCGAACTAAACAAACTGAACAGCTCATGTAAATCCAAAAGGTCTCGCAGGTCACTCGCGTTCAATTCAGCATCATAAAATAAATGCACAGCACTATGTAATAGCATATCGTAAGTGGATAATACTTTACAATCATAGCCTGCTACTGCCACTGCACCGGCAAATAATCGGCGTGGGTCAGGATGCAATCGGCTAGTTAACGGCAAAATGGTATGATGAATATCCACTTCAATAAACCGTTCATGATGACGCAATGCCGGAATTTCATGCATCCAATTACGATAGTATTGTTGGTCATACTCATCATGCTGAGTCGTCTGCCAGCCATGTGCTAATAAATGCTTTTCAACGCGTGCAATATCTTGCTTAGGGACTAATATATCAATATCCGCAAGTAACCGCCCCACCGACATATGCAAGCCTTGTAAAATATAAGCCCCGCCTTTTAACACAATGACATCAATATCCAACTCAGCAAGTACCTTATTAAGGCGGTTTAATTCCCATAGCACTAATTTCTTACGGTAATCAGCCAACCGCTGAGCCGCTTGAAAATTTTCCGCAACCTTAGCAGGAATTTTCAAATCGGGATGTGTCAGTTCAATACGGGCTGCAAAACTAGCTAATAACTTATTTGCTCTCAGCATACGCACCAACAACTCCCACTCTTGAATAGATAATTGTGCGAGCGTGGCAGGCGTAGTAAAGGCAGATAATAATAGTTGCCGACTTTTTTTCCCTGAGTAATGATGCATCATTTTATTGAGACACCATACCATCAAGGCGTGCAATAACATGGTCTAAATCAGAATAAGTCAAATTAAAGCATATACATGAATTAACAATGTCCGTGAGTCTCTCAAACCCCGTTCTCCCCATAACTTCATAATTAAACGCATTAGAGGCTAGCTTTAAAAAAGCGTAATGTGGTAAGACTTCTTCTAAAACTGTTTGACTATCTGCTTGATATTGAGGAAAGACAACAAAGGCAGGTTTAACCAACTGCTTACACCGTTCAGCACTATCAGTTGACGGCTGGCAATGCGCAACAGTCCCTTTACGGGTCTTAGGAAATAAAGGCCCTAACACGACAGAAGGCTCAAAATCTTGAATCACTTGAATGGAAGCATTTTTAAGTGGTATCGGCCTTGGCATTGCTTGCAATAAGCCGCCCTCTGCTCTGACCAAGCCAAATTCATCTGATAATAAACGCCAACCTCGTAAGGCTAATGCTGCGCTTAACGTACTTTTTCCCGAACCTGGCAATGCCGGAAAAATAATCGCCTTGCCGTTTTTTTCCACAGCTCCAGCATGTAACATGAGGTGATGATGGCCTTGTTTAGCAATACACCAATTTAATCCCCACTCAAACAATGGTAAAGCATGGCTAACCGGAAAAGGGTCAAAGGGTTTGGCACCATTAATACTAAATACAATTTGTGCTTGCATCCAACGCCGATAATTTACCGGCCGTTGCATATCAATATGGAAATCAATAAATTGCCCTTCAACGACTTGAAAATCTTGATACAGCAAGGCCAATGCCTGCAAAAAATCGTTTTCCCGACTACGCAACCTAACGACACACATCCCAAAGTCAATACACAAACCTGCACGGCTATGCGCTGCTTTCAACAACTGCCTAAACGGTATATCCTTAATTTTCACAATTAACCGCTGTGATTAAACCTAAATTATCAAACTCAATTATTAATTGAGATAGTTGTTGTTGCAGTGCACCTTTATCGCCTACCTCAAAAATAGAGCATATCTTATCGCTTAATGAGATAAGTGTTTCAGGTGATTTTTGTAATAATGTCAAAACCTCAATGGCTAACTCATTAATATAATGTGTCTCACCTGAAAGGTCATTATAAACTACGGCGTGCTCACCCCATATTTCAATGCTAAGTGCTTGTGTTTTAGGAACTTCCCAGGCCATATAGGACAACAACTAAAATTGTAACCCGTTAGCACTCGCATCAGGAGAAGCGGATGCCCAACATGATGCCGTGATATAAGGAAGCCCTGGGTTACCATTTTGACCATCTACTGCATTCCCTAAATCAATAGCAGTACCGGAATTTGTCATTATAGCTAAAACAAAACAGGTGCTTTCAGTATAGGTATAAACAGGCGATGTTGTTCCCACTAGTTGCATCGTTGCAGGAATTGTTGCAGGGAGCACTTCCTCATATTTATTACCCGAAGATGTCGCTGACAAATAATCTTCTGCCCTCCACTCATTTGCTATAAAGGGGTCAGGATAAACTCTTACACCATTACTTAAATCTCTACAAAGCGTCTCCTGTCGCAACCAAATATCATTAGTATCTGCAGCCACCCGAAGATTAGCCCCTCCTGCTATGGCATTATCCTGAATATTACACATTTCCGCACTGGTCAGCGCAAAAGCGGCTCCACTTCTTAAGGTTAATACTGCTGGTACAGCACCTACTGCTCCTTTAACAAAGAGCCGTCTTTTATCCGATACTTTTTTATCAGCTACATTAAGCTGTTGCTTATTTTCGTTCATTTTTCTGTCCTGAGTTACATTGTATTAATAGCACTATTCTTAAAAAGAATGATAATAACATAAATGAATTCTATTTCGACTAAAAAGTCAAGGTCAATTAATGGCTATGGGTCAAAAATGAATTAAACATTAACAATGACCAAATGGTGGTACTGTAATCACGCAAACCACTTTGATGCTGGTCAACTACCTTAGCCAAATATTGCTGCTCAAATAACCCACAATCGGACATTGTCTCACCTAATAAAGCAGTATGCACCTGTTCTTGTAGCGGCCCTCTAAACCAACTTGCCAAGGGAACTGCAAAACCCATTTTAGGGCGATATAAAATATCATTCGGCAAATAAGGTTCCAGTGCTTTTTTAAAGAGATATTTCCCTTCTTTTTTATGTAATTTTAAATCAGGGGGCAATTTAGCAATCCAGTCAACTAACTCATGATCCAATAGTGGTACTCGTACCTCTAAAGCATGCGCCATACTCGCCCTATCAACCTTAGTTAAAATATCCCCAGGTAAATAGGTTTTAATATCCAAGTATTGTACTAGAGACTGAGCATCACCACTAGGTGCATTTTGCAGATGCTTCCTAAAAACTTCTACCGACTGATAACCCTGTAACTCACTTTTTAATTGCTTACTAAACAAAGAAGCACGAATAGCATTAGAATTAACCGATACACTATGTAAATAGCCCTCAATAGAATCACGCCCTATTGATTCAAAGGTAGATTTAGCTCGCAAAACTCTAGGTGCCCAATCGGCTTTAGGGTAGACATTCCCCATAAAACCAAACAATGGCTTACGTAGCGCATCCGGCATAATCGAACGCATACGTTCTTCATAAGTATGCCAACGATAACGACGATAACCGGCCAAGTTTTCATCGCCACCATCACCGGACAATACCACCG
>Ga0256839_1003228_pt1 | contig 17035 bp, 17 predicted proteins | sample 354166metaG_FD_185968 | JGI IMG/M metagenome (GOLD analysis project Ga0256839, IMG submission 185968) | Hydrothermal vent microbial communities from Mid Atlantic Ridge, Atlantic Ocean - 354-166 | ecosystem: Environmental > Aquatic > Marine > Hydrothermal vents | place: Atlantic Ocean: Mid... | reverse complement strand
GGACGCAGATTACGCAGTCTCCCATGATGTGATCCACGTCTCACGCATTGAGCCGTGTGCCGTGCCGTTGCGCCGGGTACGAAGCGCCTTCGTGAGGATGCGTTTTCCCGCAAACTGCGGCATATAGGCCCTGCTTACCCTGACCTTGTCCTTCGCCGCAGCCCAGGAAGTTCGTACGCGCCTGTCCCGTTACCTCGGGGCGCTCTTTGTCGTGGTTGCGTGCCTACTGCTGGCGGCGAAGGCCGAAGCCGCCCCGGCCTTCATGCCCCGTGCCCAGGACGGGGACGGGATCAAGGTAGGCAAGCGCTCGCGCTTTCATCCGGGGTTCGGGATCGGCGTCGGCATGGACAGCAACGTCTTCTACGAGGACAAGTCCGAGGGCCCGGCCGTCGCCGCGTATATGGTCGCCTCGGGGTGGGCGAGCATCGGAAACCGCGGGGTGCAAGGTGGCGTGCTCGACAGCCCGGCCGATCGCACCGACCGCAAGATCGACTACAGCATCGGCCTCATCCTCGGGTTTCGGCAGTTTTTGGACCGCCGCTCCGAGATCCTCAAGCAAAGTCGTTTTTCGCTCGGGGCCGATGTTCACCTCATCGTTCTCCCGGGCCGAAAGTTTAGCCTCCAGATCGACGACACTTTCTACCGGCTCGCCGAACCGCGCGACATCCAGGCGCGCGAGACCCTCAACTTCAACCGCCTGACGAACGATGGCCGCCTGGGACTGGTCGTGCGCCCGGGGGGCGGCCGGGTCGCGCTGACCGCCGGGTACCTCAACCAGCTTTTGTATTTCGAGAACAAGGACTCCCAGGTCAACCGCTCGAACCGCGTGGGCAACGGCGCGCTGGCCGAGATCAAGTGGCGCTTCTTCCCCACGAGCGCCGTCTACGCCCGGTACAGCATGCTGTACACGTACTACTTCTCGTGCTGCGTGGATCCGGGGACCGGGCGCAACGAGGACAACTACGCCCACCGCATCGAGGGCGGGTATCGCGGCCAGCTCGGCAAGCGTGTCGTGCTCGGGGCGATGTTCGGTTGGGGGCTCGCCTACTACCGGCAGGATCCGAACGGCCCCAACTTCTCCGGGCCCATCGCGCACCTGTACCTCGACGTGTTCCCCACCATGCGGACCCGCGTGCACGTGTCGGGGGAGCGGACGTTCCGTGACGCCTTGTTCGGCAACTTCTTCGTGGACTACGTCGCGCGCCTATTGGTGTCCCACCAGTTCAAGTGGCGCATGATCGCCAGTCTGGGTACGGGGGTCATCTTTCGCGAGTACCGCGGGATCCCGGAGCCGGGCGTCGAGGACGTCAACGTGGCCTCGTACGACGGCGCCGCGCGCGGCGGGACCGCGCGGCGCGACATCCTGTTCAACCTGACGGCACGGCTCGAACAGCCGCTCGGGCGCTTCTTCGCCCTGCGGCTCGACTACACGGCCACGGTGGACAGCACGCCGTTCGCCGTCAACTTCGTCGATGGATCGCGCAACGACGCTGGCTTCATCCGTCACCTGCTGCTCTTGTTCGGCGCGGTCCGCTACTGACCGCCGCGAGCCATGGACAACGACCACGCTCGGGGGCGGAGTTTCGGGGGCCACGGTTCGGCGGCATCCACGGCTGGGGCGTCCTTCACATCGTCCGTCCTGCACCGCGCCGGCCGCTTGTTCCCCGCGACCACGCTGGCGCTGGCGTGTGCGGCCGGTTGTCCGGCGCGTACGACCGTCCCGGTTCTCCCGCCCGCGGCACCGCAGACCGGCGTGGGCGCCGGGGACGAGCTGGAGATCCGCGTGGCCGAGCACGACGACCTGTCGGGGACCTTCCAGGTGGCCTCGAACGGGGAACTCGACTTCCCCTACGTCGGGCGCCTCGACGTGGCGGGCAAGTCGCCGGTCGAGGTGGCCGAGGCCCTCGAACGGCGACTTGCCGACGGCTACCTGCAGGATCCGCAGGTGACGGTGCGCGTGGTTTCGCGCCAGAACCGCGAGGTCAAGGTGCTCGGGAACGTCAAGTCGCCGGGCAGCTTCCCGTACAAGGAACGCTTGACGCTTTTGCAGGCCATCTCCCTGGCGGGCGGGCTCGACGAGCTGGCGATGCCGCGCCGCGTCAAGCTCATCCGCGACACCCTCGAAGGTCGCGTCAGCGTCGAGGTGGACGTACGGGGCATCCTGAACGGCCGCACCCCCGATATCCCCCTGGAGCCCGGCGACACGATCTTCGTGCCGGAAAGCCCCATTTGACGCCGTCGCGCCGATGCCGGAGGCGGCCGATTTTGGGGCCTGCGGTCCCATGGGCTAGACTCGCACGGACGTGAACGCGCCGACCGCCCCGATCGTGCTCGGGATCGACCTGGGCACGACAAACTCCGCGTGTGCCCTCGTCCGCGACGGCCGCGCGTCCGTGGTGCGGCGGGGCGACGACCGCATCATTCCCTCCATGGTCGGGGCGCTGCCCGACGGCCGCCTGGTCGTGGGGCCCGACGCCAAGCGCCTGCGGGAGCGCGACCCCACGAACGTCGTGTGGTCCGCCAAGCGCCTCATCGGGCGGCGGTTCCGCTCCCCCGAGGTCCAGCGCATGATGCGCACGGTTCCCTACCGTATCGCCGAGGGCCCGAACGAGTCCGTGATGGTGGAGATCGGCGGGCGCCGCCTGAGCGTGGTCGAGGTGTCCTCCGCTGTCCTGCGCTATCTGCGCGTCATGGCGGAGGAGGCTCTCGGCAGCCGGGTGCGCCGCTGCGTCGTGGCGGTCCCCGCCAACTTCACGGACTCGCAGCGCGCGGCCACCCGGGTCGCTGCGCGGCTGGCTGGCCTCGACGTGATCCGGGTGATCAACGAGCCGACCGCGGCCGCCCTCGCCTACGGGTACGTGGAGGACGTGGACCGGCGGATCGCCGTCTATGACTTCGGCGGGGGCACCTTCGATGTAACGATCCTCCAGATCACCCGAAATGTCTTTGAAGTGCTCGCCACCTCCGGCGAGATGTTCCTGGGCGGCGACGACATCGACGAGGTCATCGTCGAGCGCATGGCGGACGCCTTCCGGCGGCGCACCGGCGTGGATCCGCGCACGAAGACGCAGGCGGCGGCCCGGCTGCGGGCCGTGGCCGAGCAGGTCAAGATCCAGCTCAGCGAGTCGGCCCAGGCGTCCGTGTACGTCGAGGACCTGCTCGGCGACGGGCGGGACCTGTCGTTTTCCCTCACTGAAGCCGACCTGCGGGCGGCCATCGGCCCCATCGTCGAGCGCACGGTGCCCGTGTGCCACGAGGCACTGGAGCTTGCGGGGCTCGCCCCACGGCAAATCGACGAGGTGGTGCTCGTGGGCGGCACGACCCGCCTGGGCATCGTACGCGACGTCGTCGAGCGGGTGTTCGGAAAGCGCCCGCAGACCTCGATCAACCCCATGAGCGTCGTGGCCGTGGGCGCGGCGATCCAGGGGGCCGCCCTGGTCGGAGCCCTCGTGCCGATGGCCGGCGGCGGCGTGTCCACCGCGAACATGCCGCAAAGCGCCGTCCTGCTCGACGTGACCCCCCGCAGCCTCGGGGTGCGCACGGTCGGCGGGTTCGTGGACTTCGTCATCGAGCGCAACGCCGCGATCCCGACGGAGCAGACGCGGTTGTTCACGACCACCACCGACGACCAGTCCTACGTGCGCATCCAGGTGTGCCAGGGAGAGAGCGAGCGGTTCGACGACAACATCAAACTCGGTGAGATCACCCTCGCCGGTCTGCGCAAGGCGCCGCGCGGGGAGGTCACCATCGCGGTCACCTTCGAGATCAACACCGACGGCCTGCTGGAGGTGCGCGCGCTCGACGAGGAGACGGGCGCCGAGCAGGTGGCGACCATGCGCGTGCTGGGCGGGCTGCCGGAAGAAGAGGTTCGGGCGATCCTGGCGCGCCAAAAGGAACAGGCGCCGGACGACGCGGGCGCGCCCGCGCCGAGGTGACGGGTCATGACCGCACCCGACGGTCCCCCGCGACAGGACGTCGATGCGCTCTTCGAGCGGCTCGACGACGTTACGTACTACCAGGTGCTCGGCGTGGGGGCGCTCGCCGACTACGTGGCGATCAAGGACGCCTACCACGCCTGCGCCCAGGCCTACCACCCGGACCGGTTCCTGTTCTGCGGCGACGAGGGCCGCAAGGCCCGCGCCTATGCGGTGTTCAAGCGGATCACGGAGGCGTACAGCGTGCTGTCCGACCCCGTGCTGCGGCGGCGCTACGACACCGCGCGGGCCGAAGGCGCCGTGCGCCTGCCGCCCCACGAGCGCGGCCGCCGGCTGTCGGCCGAGGAGCGGGCCGTGCAGAACGGGCTCGCACGGGTCTACGTGCGGTCGGCCCGCGCCAAGCTCGCCCGGGGCGACCTGGCCGGCGCCCGCATCGACGTGGCGCTGGCCCTGTCGCTCGACGACGGTCCGACCGTCGTGGCCCTGCGCGACGAGATCCTGCGCGCCCAGGTACGGCGCGTTCAAACGTAAACGAAAGGAATCTGGATGGAACGCCCCCGTACGGCCCGCGTGCAACGAAACACGAAAGAGACGGAGATCACGGTGGAACTCGTCGTCCCTTCGGACGGGACCGGTCGCGCCCATCTGGACGTGCCCGTGCCGTTTCTGGCCCACATGCTCGACGCGATGACGCGGCACGGGGCGATGGACCTGTCCATCTTCGCGAGGGGCGACACCGAGGTGGACGACCACCACACGGTGGAAGATCTCGGCCTCGTGATCGGACAGGCGCTCGACGAGGCCCTGGGCGACCGCGCCGGGATCACGCGCTTTGGGCACTTCAGTCTCGTGATGGACGAAACGCTCGTGGACTGCGCAGTCGATCTGGGCGGCCGACCCTACCTGCGCTACGACCTGCCGGCGCTGGCCGGCAAGCGCATCGGTCATTTCGACGCGGACCTCCTGCATGAGTTCTTCCGAGCGCTGGTAGTCAAGGCCCGGATGAACCTGCACCTTTCGCTGCGGGCGGGGGGCAACGCGCACCACGTGGCCGAGGCGGCCTGCAAGGCGGCCGCGCGCGCGCTCAAGATGGCGTGCGCGCCGGACCCGTTCCTTGCGGGGGTGCCCTCCACCAAGGGCGTGTTGTAGCGGCGGATCGGCCGGGGCGCCGGACGCCGGTTCGGGTCGGCCCGGGCCCTGCCCGACCCCGGGCCGGGGCTGGTACGCTCGCCCGCCATGGCAGCAAGCGACGACCCGACGAAGGCCCGTCCCTCCCGGGCCCGCCTCGAACTCCGGACGCGGCTGGCCGAAGCCGGCGGCGGCCCGCAGGACGTGGCGGCGGGGGCGGCGGGGGTGGCCGACGCGCAGGCCCGCCACGCCAAGGCCGTCGAGCGCGTCCACGGCTCCGGACGCAAGCTCGCCCGCGAGCGGATCCTCGCCCTCCTGGACCCGGGGAGCTTCACCGAACTCGATCCGTTCGTCACCCATCGCTGTACGGACTTCGACATGGGGTCGAAGAAGGTCTACGGGGACGGGGTCGTCACGGGCTACGGGACCATCGACGGGCGCAAGGTGTTCGTGTTCGCCCAGCAGCCGACGGTGTTCGGCGGCAGCCTGGGGATGGCGCACGCGCAGAAGATCTGCAAGGTGATGGATCTTGCGATGGAGGTGGGGGCGCCCGTCATCGGCCTCAACGACAGCGGGGGCGCGCGGATCCAGGAGGGGGTCGAGAGCCTTGCGGGCTATGCGGAGATCTTCAAGCGCAACGTGCTGGCCTCGGGGGTCATCCCGCAGATCTCGGTGATCATGGGGCCGTGTGCCGGCGGCGCCGTGTACTCGCCGGCGCTGACGGACCTGGTCGTGATGACCGAGAAGACCAGCTACATGTTCATCACCGGCCCCGACGTCATCCGCGCCGTCACACACGAGGAGGTCACGAAGGAGGAACTCGGGGGCGCGGCGACCCACAACGAGCGCAGCGGCGTGGCGCACTTTTCGGCCCCGAACGAGGAGGCCGCGCTGGCCCTGGTCCGCCAGGCCCTGTCGTTCCTGCCGTCGAACAACCTCGACGACCCGCCGGTCGTCGCGTGCACCGACCCGGTGGATCGACCCTGCCCCGAGCTCGCCGAGGCTGTCCCGGAGGACCCGGCCAAGCCCTACGACATTCGCACGATCCTGACGGCGGTGGCGGACGACCACGGCTTCTTCGAGGTGCAGGCGGGCTTCGCCAGGAACATCGTCGTCGGGTTCCTCCGGCTCGGGGGACGGCCCGTGGGGGTCGTGGCAAACCAACCTCTCGTCCTCGCCGGGTGCCTCGACATCGATGCGTCGGTCAAGGCGGCGCGATTCGTCCGGATGTGCGACGCCTTCCACGTGCCGCTGCTGACCCTGGTGGACGTGCCGGGGTTTCTGCCCGGGACGGCCCAGGAGTACGGCGGGATCATCCGGCACGGCGCGAAGCTGCTGTACGCGTTTACGGAGGCCACGGTCCCGAAGGTCACCCTGGTCACGCGCAAGGCCTACGGCGGGGCCTACGACGTCATGGCCAGCAAGCACATCCGCGGCGACCTCAACCTCGCCTACCCCACCGCGGAGATCGCCGTGATGGGGGCCGAAGGCGCCGTGAACATCATCTACCGCAAGGCGCTGGCCGCGGCGGCCGACCCCGACGCCGAGCGAGCGAAGCTGGTGGCGTCGTACCGCGAGGTGTTCGCCAGCCCCTTCAAGGCGGCCGAACTGGGTTTCGTGGACCGGATCATCCTGCCCGAGGACACGCGGCGCGTGCTCGTGGAGAGCTTCGCGCTGCTGGCCGACAAGCGGCAGGAGAACCCGCCCAAGAAGCACGGAAACATTCCCCTGTGAGACGTCCGCGGCCCGCCGGTGCCTCCGCGGCGGTCCTCCTCAGCGCCGCGTGCGCCGCCACGAACCCGGCGGCCCATCGTTTCGACCGCCTGGTAGATGGCGTCGTGGCGTCCGCGCCCGTGCCGCCGCCTTCGGTCTACGCCGCCTACCTCGCGGCGGCCATTGCGTACGAGCAGGGGCGCGCGGGTCCCGAGGCGCTCGCAGCGGTGGACCGGGTGATCGCGTGGGCGCCGCAGGATCCGCACCCCTGGGTCCTGCGCGCGAAGCTCCTCGCGGCGGCGGGTCGGGTGGAGGAGGCGAAGGCGGCCCTGGCTGAGGCCCTGGCCCGATCCCCCGGCTACGGCCCCGCCCGGGCCGAGGCGGCGCGGCTCTCCGCAGTGGCCCGAACCGAGGCGGCCCGGTCGCCGGGACCGGACCGCCCGCGGCGATGAGCGCCGGCCGGCCTCGTGGACGAGGCTGCCGCGTTGGCCCCGTAGGCCTGCGCACACCGCTCGCGCGGCACGGCCCCGCGCCTTCGGGGTGTAGCCGGTGGGGGCCGCGGGCGTGGGCAACGGGGTGCGACCTGCGCTCGCGGCCCCGGTTGGCGCCGAGGGCGCCCTCGCCCGCGGTTCGGCCCGGTGAGGCGGCGTGTCCCGTCGCCGCGCGGCCGCCTGCATCGTTGGCGTGACTACCCACCGCACGGCAGGCCCCGGGCAGGCCGTGCCCGCACCGCGCCCGACGAAGCGTTTGCAACGGCTTTGACCAGCAATATCGGCGGGCCCCGGGCAGGCCGTGCCCGCACCGCGCCGGCGTCCTCGCAGGCGGCCGGACCGGCTGGACCGGCGGTGCGCGTGGCAGGATTCGAACCTGCGACCTTTGGCTCCGGAGGCCAACGCTCTATCCAGCTGAGCTACACGCGCGGCGCTTGGGGGTCCGTTCGTACAGCACCGGGGCCCGACCTGCAACCGGGGCTATGCTCGCCCCCGTGCCCGGCCCAGCCCGGATCTACGTCGGCCTCGCGGCGCCGTACCTCGCCCAGGGGATCGCCTACGGCTTCATGGGCTGGGTGGTCCTGCCGGCGCTGGCGGCGGCGGGCGTGCCGCTTTCCGCCCAGGGGATCGTGCTGGCGGCGGGCGGGGTGCCGTGGGTGGCCAAGGCGGTGGCCGGGCCGCTGCTCGACCGATGGGGCGGCCCCGCGCGCGCCCGCCGGGTCGATCCGCGATGGGTCGTGGTCGCCGCCTCGCTGGTGGCGGCGTCGTGCGCGGCCGCGATCGGGGTGGCGCTGGCGGCCCCGGCCCCGGCCGTCGCGCTCGTCGCCGGCCTGTGGCTCGTCCACAACGCGGCGCTGGCCGTGCAGGACGGAGCCACCGACGCCCTCGTCCTCGACGTGGTCGCCCCGCCGCGCCGTGGCCGGGCGGCGGCGCTGCTGCTGGGTGCCCACCACGTCGGCGCCGAGGCGATCGCCGCACTGTGGCTCGGCGCGCTCGTCGCCTCGTCGGGGCTTGCGCGCGCCGCCGGCGTGGAGGCGGCGCTGCTCGCCGGCCTCGGCCTTGCGCCCCTCGCGGTGCCCTGGCGCTCCGGTCCGCCGCCGGTCCGCGCGGGGCACGGCGCCGTGCTCGCCACCTTGCGGGCGCGCTCCACCTGGGTCGTGGCCGCCGGTGCGGCCGCCCTGTTCGCGGCGGACCAGATCACCTCGACTGCGAGCGCGACCTTCCTCGTCGGGCACCTGCGCTGGTCGCCCGACCGGATCCAGACGACCCTGGCCCCCCTTGCGCTCCTGTCGGCGGTGGCCGGGTACGCGCTCGCCTACCTGCGTACGGACCGCGCCGGCCACCGCCGCGCGGCCCTGTGGGGCGGCGCGCTGCTGGGCCTTGCGTGGGCGGGGTTCGCTGCCGCCGAGCCCTGGTGGGGCCGGCCCGGCGCGGTCGAGGGGCTCGTGGTCGTGCAGGGGGTCGCCACGGCGGTGTTCTTCACGGGCGTGCACGCGAGCCTCATGGACGCCACCCGGCCGAGTGCGCGCGCCACCCAGTTCGTGGTGTTCATGGCCGCCCTGAACCTGCCCCGGGCCTACGCCCCGCGCCTGGCCGCGCCGCTCGTGGCCGCGGCAGGCTTCGCCGGGACCTTCGCGGCCTGCGGCGTCTGGCAGATCCTCGCCGTGGCAGGGTTCGGCCTCGCCCTGCGGCGGTCCCTTCGATCCCCGCGTCAGCCGTCTGGGCCGAGGAACTCGATGTCGCCGAACGACCAGTAGATCTCCGGCCGCTCCCCGCAAGCTACGTCGTCGCGCGCTTCGACGTTGTGGATGGCGAAGGTGGTGTCGCCGGAGTATGGTCCTACTTCTTTCGAAATGCCGGGGGGGACCGTGGCGATCACGGTTCCGTTCAGCGTGAAGACCAAGTTGTAGGAATGCGCTTCGTTCTCACAGCAGGCGTCACACGTGCAGGTGTCGTCGGGGTCGAGAAGAATCTCGAGATCTTGCCCGAACACCTGGAACTGTCCCGGTGGATCCGCGGTTTGAATCCCGGCCACGTAAAAGGGATAGATGACGCCGTTGGTGTCGTGCTTCTTCAAGATAAGATTGGAGTATATACAGTCAGGCAATCCGGGCGTCTGATCCTGCGTGTACAGGGCGATGCGGAAGCAATCGGGCAAGTTGTTGAAGTCCGGGCGTGCGGCCGCCGGGCCTTCGATCTTGAGGACCGAAGGGGACGCGGAGCAGCCGGAGCAGCCATCGGCCGGGTCGCCCGAATCGCACTGGAACACATTGACGCGGGTCGGGTCGAGCAGGGAGCCTGGCTTGAACCAACGGTCCGTCACGTTCCCATTGGTTGGGCATACGGGCGCGCCGTTGAACGTAAGAGACACGTCGATTCGTTCACCTGTCGCGGACAGGGCGCACGCGCTCCCCGTGGACATGCCAGCCGTGTCGGCCGTGGTACTGTCTGGTGTGGTGCCCGCCGAGGCCGTGGCGGTGCCCGAGGAGGCGGTGGCGCCGGGCCCGGATCCACCCGTCCCGCCGCTCGGCTCGATGAACGCGGGGTTCTCTCGCGTGCACCCGGCGGCGAGGCACAGGCCCGCGAGGCTGCAGGTGAAAAGGCGCGTTCCCACACTCGCATCATACCCCATGGGCCGGAGCACGGCTCGGGGCGTTTTACCCTAGCGGGCCGCGGAGGCGGCCGAATCGGGCGCCACGAGGGCCACGGGGCGCGTCGAGGCCGCGGCGAGGCTGCTGCCGACGCTCGACGAGAAGAAGCGCTCGACCAGGGAGAGGCGGCGTGACCCGGCGACGATGCACGTCGCGTCGCAGCGGTCCGCGCACTCGAGCAGCCGCTGCACGACGGGCCCCTCCGCGACGTCGAAGGGCATGTCGCCGTAGCCCGCCCCCGCGAGGAAGTCCTGCACCTGGGGCCTTGCCTCGTCGAGGAAGCGCTCGCGCGCCTCGGCCAAAAGGCGCGGGAGGTTGGCGTAGGGCTCGCCCCACGGCTCGGGCAGTTCCACGACGAAGGCGGCGCGGACCTTTCGGCCCAGCTCGATCCCCATCCGGGCGGCGTAGCGCAGGGCGGCGAGCGAGTCCTCGCGGCCGTCCACGGCGACGAGGATCGGCCCGTCCGTGGCGTCGTCTTCCGTCCAGTCCGGCGGCACGATCCACGTGGGGACGGGCAGACGCCGCACGATGCGGCGCGCCACCTGGCCCAGCGCCACGAGCCGCTCCTCGTTCCGCTTGGCCTGGCGCCCGACGACGAGCCCCTCGGCCCCGTGCAGCACCGCCGCGGCGGCCAGGCGCTCGTCGGCGCGGTCGCCGGCGACCACGAGGACGTCGGCCTTCTCACCCAGGGTGGCCTGGACCGCGGCCAGCGCCGCCCGACGGCGCTCGTCGAGCAGCCGATCGAAGTCCTCGCCCCGCAGCGCGCGCCGCATGGCGCCGGCGTCCACCACGTGGACCGCCAGCAGATGCAGGAGATCCGCCGGCGCCGCGCGATGGCGGGCCATCACCCACTTGGCGAAGTGCAGCGCGCCCTGGCTGCGTTCGCGCAGATCGAGACCGAGGACCCACGTGTGCATGGCGGAACCGTACCGTTCATCGTGCGGCTTGGAAACCGCCCGGTGCGTCCGACGCCCAGCTCGTCCGCACCGTGTGCCCGCCGGCGCGCTTGGCCGCGTACATCGCGGCGTCGGCGGTGGCGAGGAGCGCTTCGGGGGTGTGCCCGTCCGCCGGGTGGACGGCGAGCCCGACGCTCGCCCGGACGGGGCGGCCGGTATCGTCCCGCACGTCCCCCAGGGCCCGCAGGATCCGCCCGGCCAGCTCGACCGCGGCCCCGGGCGAGGCCACGTCGCGCAGCCCCGCGACGAACTCGTCGCCGCCGACCCGTCCGACGAGGTCCTGCGACCGGACGCTCGCGCGCAGGGCCCGGCCGACCCTCGCCAACAGGGCGTCGCCGGCGGCGTGGCCGCCCGTGTCGTTGACCGTCTTGAAGTCGTCGAGGTCGATGTAGGCCACGTAGAAGGGGCGCGTGGGCGCGTCGGCGATCCACCGGGACAGCTCGGTGAGGGTGTCGGCGCGGTTGCGGACACCCGTCAGCGGATCCGTGCGCGCGAGCCGGACCAGGCGCTCGTAGGTCACACCGGCGTCGTCGCGCGTCTCGATGGCCAGGGTCACGAGCGGGGCGCCGCCCCCCTTCGCCGCGCGAAAGCGCAGTCGTAAGGGGCGGCGGCGGCCGTCCGGCCGGCGATGGTCGAGGTCCACGACGACCGGACCGTCTTCGAGGGGGACCCGGACGTCGTCGCCGAGCACCTCCCCGAGGCGGCGCCCGAGGAGCTCGTCGTGCGCCCAGCCCAGCAAGGTCCCGGCCCGCTGCGAGCAGGCGACGATGCGCCCACTTGGGGTCAACCCCAAGATCGCCTCGTCCACGTGCTCGAGGACGGCCGCGAGCAGGCGCTGCTCCCCCTCGAAGACGTCGCGCGCCGCCGCCACGGGCGCGATGTCGGTGCAGGCGAGGTGGACGAACCGCTCGTCCGCCACCTCGCACGGGGAGAGGTGCGAAAGACACGTGCGTTCACCGCCGGCCCACAGCAGGCGGTGCTCCACCCGCTGGCGCCGGCCGGTGTCGAACGCCGCCTCGATGGCCGCGCGCACCGCGGGCCGCTCGCCGGCGGGGACGAGGCCCGTAAACGGGCGGCCCGTCAGGCGCGACGGCGACAAACCCACGATCTCCGCACACGACGGCAGGATCCGGACGATCCGCCCGCTGCGACGGACGAGGACCACGAGGGTGCGGCCGAGCGAGACGAGGGCCTCGTCGCGGCTCGACAGCACCGGCACGGCGACGCGCTCGGTGGCGGAGGGTGCGTCGGGCCCCATGTCCCTCCAGTTTGACGCAGGGCCGGGCCGGTTCGAAGCGCAGGCGTGCGCGGCGCGGTCAGCCCCGCGGTGCACGATCTGCGCCCCCGTCCGGCGGCGGGCGGCGCTCGAGCCGCTCCAGCGCTTCGAGGCGGTCGTGCGGGTGGTCGATCGTCCCGGCGATCGTCCCGCCGCAGCGCGGGCAGACGTCGGCCTCGGCGGGCAGCCGGGCACCGCAGCGCGGCTCCGAGCAGCGGTCGTCGCGGATCGCGCGGCCCACCAGCAAGGCGACGGCGGCGGCGGCCGCGGCGGCGGCGAGGACTTGGCTCACCGTCACCGCCCGCGCCAGGGGCCCCGCGGCCAGGCCGCCGGCGAGGAGGATCGGGATCGTCACCATCCGCCCGAGGCGCAGGGCGTACGTCCCGCGCACCCGGAAGATCGGTCGGCCCCGGTTGGCGCCCTCGACCGGCCCGTCGTCGGTGACGCGCACGGCCCCCTGGGGCGGGAGGGGGATGCCGAGCCGGTCGCGGTCGCGGGGCGCGGGCACCGGTCGTCAGGTGCGTTCGAGGCGCGCGGCCAGCGTCCGCTCCACCGCGGCGAGCCCGTCGTCGAAGTGCTCGTGGGTCGTAAGGACCGTGCCATGGCGAAGGCGCGTGGCGATCCCCACGGTCGAGAGCACCATGCGCTGGATGACCTTGTCCGTGATCACCGCGACGGCCGCGGCCGACACGAGGCCCTCCCGGTCCGCGAACGTGCGAAGGTCCGGGTCGTAGGTGGTCTCCCCCACCACCGCCGCCACGACCCCGTACGGGGTGTCGAAGCCCGGTGCCCGCCAGCAGCTCTGGAACAGGCCGAACATGGTGTCGCTGTCGAGATGTCCCGTGCACTCGAAGGCAAAGATCCGGGGCGCGATCTGATAGGACCGACACGCGCCCACCGTGCTCAGCGGGGTCGCGCCGTGGCGCTCGCGCCAGGCCAGGGGGTCGTCTTGGGGCATCGTCCCTCGTGGCTTTACGTGGGGTGGGCCCGTTGGTCAAGGTGCCGGGATCGGGTCCGCGGCGGCCCGGGTGGGTGTGCGGCGCAAGTGGGCACCAGTCGAGGGTTTCGGGCGCCCGCCCGTCACCGGCGGAACCGTCGTTTCGCTTCGGGCGGTCCGCACGGGTGGCCGTTCGGTGCGGGCCGGTGGTACGTTTTGCCGGCACCGGGCGGCAAGGAGTCCCATCGTGACAGAGCAGCGAGGCTGGACCGATCTACACCGTACCCTGGGGGTGGAGATCCTCGATTACCTGCGCGAGCGCCATCCGGAGGGCGTTCGGCGCACGGAGCTGGAGAAGCGCTTCCATCGGTCGGAGGCCACCGTGCGCCGCACCCTGGACTGGTTGCGGGATGACCAGGACGCGCCCATCGAGTACGACGCGGCCCTGCAGGGCTGGCGGCTTACCGACCCGTCGTTCAGCCTCCCGCTGCTGTCACCCCAGGACGAGGATCTGGCGGCGCTCGCCATCGCGGCCGCCTCGGTCGCCGCGGTGGCCGACGAGGAGACGGCCCGGCGGCTGGAGCGGCTCGTCGAGCAGCTCGACGACCGGATGCGGTCCCACGGGCGGCAGCCGCAGGCGGGCGACCCCGAGGGGATCGTCGCCACCGTCACGACCGCGACTCGCTTCGACCGCGCCCTGGTGCTCAAGCTGCTTTCGGGGTGCCGGCGCAAGGTGCTGCGGATCCAGTACGAGAGCCCGTGGCGGGAGGACGGGCCGAAGACCTACGAGATCGAGCCGTGGCAGGTGCGGCTGCACGACGGGATGCTCTACCTGCGGGCCTACTCCCGCAACGCCGACGCGCCGCGCAACTTCCGGGTCGTCAACATCCGAAGCGCCGTGGTGCTCGACGGTGTGGCGCCGCGGGCGCCGCGACCGGCGCGGGCGGTCTGGGGGGACGAGGACCCCGCCTACGGCCTCGACCACGACCGGCCCGACACCGCGCGGATCCGCGTGCGCGGGCCGATGGCGCGCTGGCTCGCCGACGTGCGCATGCATCCGGGCCAGACGGACACCTGGATCGAGCCCGGCGTGCTGCTCGAACGCACGGTGCCGTACCGGTCGTGCCGGGAGTTCGCCCGCCGGCTGCTCTTCCTCGGCGACGCGCTCGTGCACGTCGAACCGCCGGCGCTGGCCGAGGCGATCCGGGCCCACGGGCGGGCGCTTGCGGCCGTGCCGTCTGGTGGCAGCGATGACGGCGGCGCGGGCGGGCCGGGCGAAGGGGCGCCGTAGCCGCGGTGTCTGTGCACCGGACCGTCCGTCCCGTGCCCGGCGCCAGGCTGCGTGGCGCCGGGCGCATGCCGTGACCGCGGCGGCTACGCGCCGGACGAGCCGCCGGCGTCCCCCGCCCCCCGAAGAAGGGCGGCGACCGCGTCGAGCGAGCGGGTGGCGGGGGTCGAGACGATGGCGTGGACGTTCGCGCCGCCGTCTGCCGCGTGGCGCGGGATCAGGTGCACGTGGACGTGCGGCACCACCTGGCCCGCGGCCGGGCCGTCGTTGACGCCGATCGTGACGGCCTCCGCGCCGAGCTGCGCACGCTGCGCACGAGTTACGTCGCGGGCGAGGTGAAAGACGGCGGCGGCGGCCTCGTCGTCCAGGTCGGCGACGAGGCCGACGTGCGTCTTCGGCACCACGAGCACGTGGCCGTCCACCAGCGGATGCACGTCGAGGAAGGCGAGGGCGCCTTCGTTCTCGCCGACGCGGTGCGCCGGGATCGAGCCGGCGACGATCTTGCAGAAGATGCAGTCTTGGGTCGTGGACATACGGGATCCTTGCGATGGCCGGGCGGGCGACCGGATCCTACCCTGTGGGCATGGACGGATCGACGGCATCCCGTTTGGCGACGCCCCCGGCGCGTTACTACCACCGCGAGGGCGACCGGGTCGTCTGTGACCTGTGCCCGCGCAATTGCCGCCTCAAGGACGGCCAGCGGGCGTTTTGCTTCGTGCGCTCGGCGCGGGACGGGGCCATGGTGCTCGACACGTACGGGCGCTCGACCGGGTTTTGCATCGACCCCATCGAGAAGAAGCCGCTGGCGCACTTCCATCCGGGGACGCCCGTACTCTCCTTCGGGACGGCCGGGTGCAACCTGGGGTGCCGCTTCTGCCAGAACTGGGACATCTCGAAGGCGCGCGAGGTGGATCGGCTCGTCGAGCGAGCCATGCCCGAGGACATCGCGCGCGCGGCGAAGGCCGCCGGCTGCAGGTCGGTGGCGGCCACGTACAACGACCCGGTGATCTTCGCCGAGTACGCCATCGACACCTTCCGGGCCTGCCGCGAGGCGGGGCTCGCGACGGTGGCCGTCACCGCCGGCTACATCACCGAGCAGGCGCGGGCCGACTTCTTCGAGCACGTCGATGCGGTCAACGTGGACCTCAAGGCCTTCACGGAGGACTTCTACCACCGGCTGTGCTTCGGCCGGCTGGCGCCGGTGCTCGACACGCTGCGCTGGCTGGCGCGCGAGACGGGCGTGTGGCTCGAGGTGACGACGCTGCTCATCCCCGGCGAGAACGACGGCGAGGACGAGATCGCCCGGGCCGCCGACTGGTTCGTGGAGAACCTCGGTCCCGACGTACCCTGGCACTTCTCGGCCTTCCACCCGGACTTCAAGATGATGGACACCCCGGCCACGCCCGTCGAGACCCTGCTGCGGGCGCGGGCGCAGGCCCAGGCCGCCGGCGTACGGTACGTCTACTGCGGCAACGTCCACCACCCGGAAAGCGACACCACGCGGTGCCCGTCGTGCGGCAAGGCGCTCATCGTGCGCGACTGGTACGCCATCTTGTCGTACGAGTTGACCCCCGAGGGGACGTGCCCCGACTGCGGGACGGCCATCGCGGGCCGCTTCGGATCGGCCCCCGGGACCTGGGGCCGGCGCCGGTTGCCCGTGCACATCGAGCCGGGCGGGCGGCCCTAGGCGTAGATCGTAAGGGCGTGCTCGAGCACGCCCAGCCGCCGGGGGCGAAGGCGCAGGGCTTCCCCGTCCACCATCAGGGCCATGGGCCGGGGTTGCTCGAAGACGACGGTGCGGGCCCGGTGGACCGACACCTCCGGCAGCGTCACGTGACTGCCGCGGAAGATGCGCGGGAAGGCGGCGAGCAGGCGCCGGCGGGACAGGGCGCGGACCATCACCACCTCGATCCGGCCGTCGGCGGTGTCGGCCGACGGGGCCATCATCATCTTGCCGCCCGTGAACTTGCTGTTGTTGAAGGAACAAAAGGCGAGTGGTTCGTCGATGCGCACGTCGTCGTCGAGCCGGATCGGCAGGACCTCGGGGGCGAGGCCCGCCACCTGGGCGACGACCGCCGCCACGTAGCCGAGCTGGCCGAGGCGCCGCAGGCGAAACTGGCGCAGGTCGTTGACCTTCGCCACGAAGCCCGTGCTCAGGAGGTTCAGGAAGTGGAGCACGCCCTCGTCGTGCTCGCAAAGGAGCACGTCGCACGGGCGCGTACGCCCCTGGGCGAGGCAGCGGGCGCCGTGGGCGGCCGGGTCGTCCGTAAAGTCCCGCAGGAACGAGTTGCCCGTGCCCAGCGGCAAGAACCCGAGCTCGGGTCGTTCGGTGTGGGTCGCCCGGTGGCGGAAGATCCCCGCGACGATCTCCTGGGACGTGCCGTCCCCCCCCACGGCGATGAAGCGGCGCCGCCCGCGGGCGAAGGCGGCTTCGGCGATCTCGGCCGCCTCCCCCGGCCGGCCCGTGGTCGCCACCTCGACGGCAAGGCCCGCCGCCCGCAGCCGGTCGATGGCGGCCGGGGCCCGTCGCCCGCAGCGACCGCCGCCGGCGGCGGGGTTGACGATGGCGAGGAACGGGGCGGCGTCGGCCATGGGATCAGGAGACCGGCAGGGGGTGGATCGCCTCGTTCGGGTCGAGGGCGCGCAGGCGCCCGGCCAAC
>Ga0256839_1003227_pt1 | contig 17037 bp, 16 predicted proteins | sample 354166metaG_FD_185968 | JGI IMG/M metagenome (GOLD analysis project Ga0256839, IMG submission 185968) | Hydrothermal vent microbial communities from Mid Atlantic Ridge, Atlantic Ocean - 354-166 | ecosystem: Environmental > Aquatic > Marine > Hydrothermal vents | place: Atlantic Ocean: Mid... | reverse complement strand
AGCGTCTTCCTGACCAGCCATTGCCGTTTCCGGCGGGTCTGCCCGAAACCGTTCCACTGCCAAAAATAGAACAGCTACGAAAGCTGGCATTGGAACACCACCCAGAACTACGCGCTCTGGTGGCGCGCAGTCAGGCCAGTCGCTACAGAGAGCGGTTGGCCGCGCGCAATGACTATCCCGACATTACCCTCAACGCGGGTTACAACACCCTCTGGAACCGGAGTGAAAAGCGTCTCACCGTGGGGGCGTCGATCAATATTCCGCTTCAAGGCAGACGCCGTGCTGCAAAAGATGAGGCGCGAGCCATGACCCTGCGTCTCGATTCGCAGCAGCGAGCCAAGGTATCGCAGCTCATGGGTGATCTACAGAAAGCGGTAGAGAAGGTACGCGAAAGTGAACACGTATTGAACCTCTACCAAAATCGCCTGCTGCCCCTTGCCGAGGAAAATTTGGAAGCCGCCCAGTCCGACTATGAGGCAGGCAGCGGCAACTTTCTTGACTTGATCAGCGCAGAAAAAAATCTGATGCAGACCCGCTTGCAACGGGAGCAGGCACGGGCGGATTACTACCGCCGTTTGGCTGGATTGGAGCAACTTGTGGGTGGTTCTTTATATATTTATTCAGGGACTCATTCCAGGAGCAGTGAATCATGAAACAGACCTTTCTGAATACACTGTTTTTGGTTTTATTCATCACTATCGGTAGTCCTGCGGTCGCAGAAACAGACCCTGCTGGTTTTTTTGATGCTGGCCCATTCAAGGTACGAGCCGAGCTTGAGCCAGAGACACCCAAAGTGGGTAAAAACCAGGTAACGATCTGGGTGCAGGATGAGACGGGGCAGCCTTTGGGCGGTGCGGTGCTCAAAGCCGTGGCGGTCATGCCCGCCATGGGCAGTATGCCTGCCATGTACGCCCCGGCAGAGCTGAGCGAGACCGAGCCGGGCCGCTACGAGGGCGAGTTCCAACCCTCCATGGGGGGCGAATGGCCGTTGACCATTGAGATCAAGGCCGATGCGGGAAAAGGCAACATCAACTTTGATCTGGCTACCGGGCGTAAGGGCTTACGCTGTGCGACCTGTGGCGGCGGAGCGGATGTCCCTGGCACGGTGCGGGTAGACCCGGCGCGTCGCCAGTTGATCGGCATCACCACCGGTCGGGTCAAACAGAAGAAGTTGCGTGTAACGATCCGTGCCGCTGGCAGCGTCACCTATGATGAAACCCGTTTGAGTGATGTGGCGCTGAAGTTCAACGGCTGGATCGGTGAACTCTATGCCAATGCCATTGGCAAGTCGGTGAAAAAGGGTAAGCCGCTGTTCACCGTCTATAGCCCCGAACTGTTGAGTGCGCAGGAGGAGTATCTGGAGATATGGCGTCGTGCTTCGGCAAAGGGAAGTGGGCACCGTTTGGAAGCGGCACGTCGTCGATTGCGCTTATGGAACATCAGTAGAGCCCAGATCAATGCGTTGGAAAAACGCGGTAAGGCGCAGGAGTACATCACCATCCTGGCTCCCGCCAGCGGTGTAGTGATCGACAAGCAGATCGTTGCCGGTTCCGCCTTTCGCGCTGGCCAACAACTGTTGCGTATTGCTGACTTGTCACAGGTCTGGGTCGAAGCCCAGGTCTATGACTATGAACTGCCCCTGATCAAGACGGGCATGAAGGCCAAGGTGGTGCTGCCCGAGTTGCAGGATCGTGAATACCCAGCCACGGTCGATTTTATCTACCCCTTTATGGAGGGCGACACTCACACGGCCCGTGTGCGGGTGGTGCTGGATAATCGTGATGGTTTCCTGCGCCCTGACATGTACGCCCACATCCACCTCAAAGCGAAGTTGGGGAAACGCCTGGTAGTGCCGGAATCAGCGGTGCTCTATTCCGGTCAGAGTCGCATCGTCTTTCTCGATCTGGGCGATGGTCGCCTTGCGCCGCGCAAGATCAAGACCGGCCAGCGCAACCGCAAGTGGATCGAGGTGCTGGAAGGCTTGGAAGCCGGTGACACGGTGGTTACTTCCGGCAACTTCCTCATCGCCGCCGAGAGCAAGCTAAAAGCGGGGGTTGAGTCATGGTGAATCAACCCGGCAGTTCAACACATGGCCCTATCGAATGGCTCATCAACTACTGCGCACGCAATCAGTTACTGACGCTGTTCGTTGTGATCGCGGCGACCTTTTGGGGTTACAAAGCGCTGCTTGATACGCCGCTGGATGCCATCCCCGACCTCTCCGATGTGCAGGTGATCATCTACACCGAGTGGCCAGGGCGCAGTCCCGATCTAGTCGAGGATCAGATTACCTACCCACTGAGTACCACGCTATTGGCGGCACCGAAGGTGCAATCGGTGCGTGGCCAGAGTTATATGGGCCTCTCTTTCGTCTACGTCATCTTCGACGAAGGCACCGACATCTACTGGGCACGTTCGCGGGTGCTGGAGTACCTTAACTCAGCGTAAGGCAAGCTGCCGGATGAGGTGCAGCCGACCCTCGGCCCCGATGCCACGGGCGTGGGTTGGGTTTTCCAATATGCGTTGGTGGACAGGTCAGGCAACCACAATCTGGCCGAGCTGCGCAGTTTGCAGGATTTCAAACTGCGCTACTGGCTGGAGTCGGTGGAGGGTGTGGCGGAGGTCGCCTCGGTGGGTGGCTTCGTCAAGGAGTACCAGATCCAGCTTGATCCTAACAAGCTGGCGGCCTACGGCATCCCGCTGAAAAAGGTCACCGAAGCAGTGCGTCGTTCCAATAACGATATCGGTGGTCGGGTGCTGGAGATTGCCGGCCACGAGCAGTTCATCCGTGGCCGGGGTTATATAAAAAACAGAGGGGATATCGAAGAGATTGCCATCGGTTTGGGGAAGAAAGGTATCCCCATCCTGTTGAAAGATGTGGCGGTAGTGAGCCTTGGGCCAGCCATGCGCCGGGGCATAGCCGAGCTGGATGGTGAAGGCGAAGTGGTGGGTGGTACGGTGGTGATGCGCTATGGCGAAGATGCGTTGGGCGTCATTGAACGGGTCAAGCAACGCCTGGTTGAAGCACAGGCGGCATTGCCAGAAGGCGTGGAGATCATCACCGTCTACGACCGTTCCGAGCTGATCAACCAAGCCATCGATACCTTGAAGCAGACACTCACCGAAGAGATGATTGTGGTGTCGCTTATCATCATGGTGTTCCTGCTGCACTTTCGTTCGGCGTTGATCGCCATCCTCACCTTGCCGGTGGCGATCTTGCTGTCGTTCATCCCCATGTCCGGGCAAAATCTGACGGCGAATATCATGTCGCTAGGCGGTATTGCGGTGGCCATCGGCGCGATGGTGGATGCCTCCATTGTTATGATCGAAAACATTCATAAACGACTGGAAGAGTGGGCCGAACGTCATCAGCTTGGCAGTCGCACGGATGTCATCATCCGCGCCATGCAGGAGGTGGGGCCGAGCATCTTCTTTTCGTTGCTGATTATCACCGTCTCCTTCCTGCCGGTGTTTGCTTTGGAAGGCACCGAAGGACGGCTCTTCAAACCACTGGCCTACACTAAAACTTACTCCATGGGGTTTGCCGCGTTGTTGGCTATCACCTTCACCCCGGCGCTGGCGGTGCTACTGATTCGCGGCAAGATTCGCGGCGACAAAAGTTGGATCAATCGCGCCCTGGTTGCGGTGTATACGCCCATTGTTCGACTGGCGGTGAAACTACGCTGGTGGGTTGTGGGCGGTGCGGTTGCGGCTCTGCTGGCCACGGTGCCGGTGTTTATGGAACTGGGTAACGAGTTCATGCCACCACTTAACGAAGGCACGATTCTTTATATGCCGACAGCGGTACCGGGGATGCCGATTCAGACCCGCACCGAAATGCTTGCCACCGGCATTCGCTCAACGCTGGGCATCAAGGTCTTCGGCGATGATCTGGAGACGGTGGAAGCCACCGGTATCCGCATCGAGCAGGCGTTGCAGGATGACGAGCGCACCGCGCCCTATACGCGCAGCGCCTTTGCCGAGCGTATCAGCGGTGGTTACTTTCTCGACTTCGATATCGACCGCAAAAAGATCGCCCGTTATGGTCTGACTATCGCCGATGTAGAGGATGTCATCATGGCGGCAGTGGGTGGCATCACCGTTTCCGAGACGATAGAAGGCCGCGAGCGTTACGCCATCAATCTGCGTTATGCCCGCGACTTTCGTGATGATCCGCAGGCATTGAAAAGGGTACTGGTGCCGACACCCACTGGCGCACAAATCCCACTGGCGCAACTGGCAGAGCTGAACTTCCGTACCGGCCCACCGATGCTGCGCAACGAAAACGGCCAGTTGGTAGGTTACGTCTTTGTCGATGTCAACGACAAAATCGGCATCGCCGACTACGTGGCGGCAGCCAAACAGGTGGTGGCGGAACAAGCCAATGTACCGCCCGGTTACCGCCTCGACTGGGCAGGGCAGTTCAAATACTTCGAACGCGCCAAGGCCAAGCTTATGGTCGTGGTACCGATGACCCTGTTTATCATTTTCTTCATGCTGTACATCAATCGTAAATCAGTGGTGGAGTCACTCATCATCCTGCTGGCGGTACCCTTCTCGTTGATCGGCGCGGTCTGGTTGCTTGTCTGGCTCGATTACAACCTCAGCGTCGCGGTCTGGGTCGGCATGATCGCACTAGCGGGAGTAGACACCGCGATGGGCGTGTTGATGATGTTGTATCTCGGCATGGTCTATCGCCAACGGCAGGCCGATGGCCGATTGCAGACGCGCCAAGACCTGCTGGAGGTGATCACCGAAGGGGCAGGAAGACGCATCCGTCCCATGCTCATGACAGGGTTGGCGCTACTGCTAGGGTTGATCCCCATCCTCTGGAGTGATGGCACCGGCGCGGATGTGATGGAGCGTATCGCTGCGCCAATGGTGGGAGGTATTGCCTCGGCGTTGATCACTGTTTTGATTCTGTTTCCTGCTGTTTTTGCCATCTGGAAAGGGTGGTCGTTGCGCTCAAACGAGGAGAAACTCAGGGAGGGTAAGCCATGACGTGATGGAGATACACTCGTACGCTCGTTCCCACGGTCCTCCGTGGGAATGCATACCGATATATAGGTTCCCACGCTGGAGCATGGGAACCAGTAATTCAACAAAGAGGAATAAAACATGAAACTGAAATCGATTATTGCTACATCAATAACTGTTCTGGCGTTAAGCGTCACCCCGCTATCGGCCAGTGCCGCAATGAGCTGGCCCTTTACGGCTGAGGATGCGCGCTTCAAATTGAAGTATCTTTATCTGTCAATATAATATGGCTGATGTACTAGAGGTGTGTCCTGTCGCTAGAAACGTGTTATGCGAGTGACAGTGTGGCCCTGAGATAGCAGAAGATAGTTGGAAAAAAGACATGAAGTGGTTACGGCAGGCCATTAACGAACAAGATTACATCAGGAATAATGAACGCTTTAACACCACCAGGCGTATCAATACGAAACTGGTTGATGACAATAAACTCATTGGCCTCCCGGTTATCAAAATCAATAATTTTTACTACCGGGTCTTGTTCTCCCGTAATCGTATTTTCATCCACCTGCCATTTAAACAAGCGGCTCAGGCATTCCTCGTTGGCCTGCAACAGTCTTTGGGTGCCAAAGTCGATAAAATCTTCATGCAACTGCTAAAGTTGAGAATCCGTTAACCAGCTTTCTCCCTTGTCAGTCTTGTTGATCTTGCGAACGGCCCGACAGAATATATCTTTCAGTAGTCATTGTTTGAAATCAGTACGCAAGCTTTGTGTTGAGTTTTTGGGAATGCCTGCTTCCTGGTCAATGACCGTCCAGCCCATCGAGTTCAACTGGGTTAATAAGGGGTGTTCCACAAGCTGATATTCAGGCATAATTTTTCTGCTTATTGAATAATCCCGTTGATTACTTTCCTATACATTAAAAGCGGAGGCCATAAGCTGTTGTTCAGCTCTGCTTATACCGACCTTTGTCGCAAGCGTTCTCCAATTTCCAACACTTGATAGAACCTTGTTCTTAATTCGTACAGCCTCATCTTCACTCAACTGGAAAAAACCGATCACTTCCAGCGCCAACTCATAATTCAAACTGTTATCATCTTCATTAATATTTAAATGTAAACCACCTGCTGGTGTAACAGGGTTTATATCGTAAGCGGGTGATAGTAACCACCCCCCTTTGTGATAGATGAAGCCGTGGTTTCTTAAATGGTCATCAGTATTTGATACAGCAATATTAAATATAATTCTGCGCCATAATTCAGCCAGGTCACCTTTTGTATTGGAGCCGTGATCAGTTAGAAATTGCGCTAACTCCAGGTAACTTGCGCCCTCTTCACCATCGTTATAACCCAGTTGCATCATTGCGGAAGTAAAATGTAAACGGCCCGCTGCCGTGCGATCAAAACGCCGGGTTAAAAATGTATGATGCCGGTTATTAAATTTATCCAATCGGCATTCTGACATATCCACTCCCGCGTCGAGCGCCAACTGATACACCACAAATTCCCATGCCGCTATATCATAATCATCATGTGTACTTGGAAACTTGGCAATCCATAAATTTTTATTGCTATCGATAACGCAGGACTTTGGTCTTGCACCACCAAGCGATGAACCGGGCGAGATCAACATATTCAACCACTTCAAATAATCTGGATCATCAACATTATTGGCATCCTCTATCTGACCAACCGCATGTTCAAGTTTTCGCAAAGAGCTAACAGGCGGTGCGGCCAACTGTTCATTGTTATCCAGGAAATCGCCATTAATATCCAACTTAAATCGTAGTGCCCCCATGCGATACATATCATGCACACCAAGCAGATAATCAGATTCATTCAAAACATGAGGTTTACGATTTTCCTGCCGGGCAATGACCGCTTCGCGCCTTTTCATTAACAAACGACCCCAGCGATCCGGGCATGAATCGAGAAAGATACGAAAATTCTGCTGCTCATTATTATGCTGATCACCCACATAAAGATGCAGGTCGGGGTCAATTTGCTGGACAAATTCAGACTGTAACCATGTTTTATGGTACGCAAAACTAAAATGTTCCTTTGCTTTTACCAGGTCAGATCGCAACGTACCCACTAATGTCGGTTCGCCAAACTCCTCCCAGTAAGCAAAGACATAAATTTCTCTGCCCATTACGGGTTACTCATTAACTTAATGTCCTGGAGTTTTCGTCCTAATTCGTCGTCGTTTGCCACTTTCGCAAAGTCTTCGACCAGACCAAGCACACTCAGAACCGCAACATAATGACCAAGAGAAACCGTTGAATCTCCCTGCTGAATTTTTCGCACTGTCAAACGGCTTAGCCCGGTACGCTCAGCAATCAGTGACTGGCTATATCCCCGTCGTTTACAGGCAAGTTTAATATTCTCACCCAGAGTGGATAAAACCTTCTGATTTTTAGGGAAAACAGCAGCACTTCGTTTTTTCTTATCTGAACTGAGCATTATATTTTCCAAAGAAACCTAATTTGGTAAGTATAGTGCTCAACAAGTGATGGGTAAAGGTTGTGTCAAAAACTATCTGATACTGCCATTTGTCTAGGAGGCTGTCGGGCTTAGGGGGCGTCGCGAGGGCACCGCCTTTCGCGACAACTATCCTGACACAGGGAGCTACCCGGATGCCCTAAGCGATTAACTGGCGGCATTGGTGATGACGTTGCCAGTCATCACTGACCAATTGTAAGGGACAATCTCGCGTTATGGCTGGTTGTGATGATGCTAGGCGGCTTAGATAAGCCCTGAGTCAAGCTATTTTGGGGGGATGGTGGGAGAAGAGACAGAAATAATTATAACTTGCTGAATAATGGATGAATTATATCATTGACTGGCGGAACTGAATGGCGGAGAGGGAGGGATTCGAACCCTCGATACGCGTTAACGTATACACGCTTTCCAGGCGTGCTCCTTCAGCCACTCGGACACCTCTCCAGGATTTTTTCAAGCCAGCTTATAGCCGAAAAACAGCGCGCAAGGGTAAACCAGTACGGTGCTGGGCGCAACGCAATTGGGCGACTTTTGTGCGATTTATTTGTTTTAAACGCGGGATTTTGCGGGGGGATTTTGCAGGCTGTGTTTCTAAAGTTGGGCTGTTTCTTGTCGATAGGGCTAGCGTTCAATCGCTAATTTAATCTGAGGCTTTGTCAGACGCCGGATCATGAAGTTTATTATCGGAATCATCATTGTTGTTGTTTGTGTATTTGGAGGTTACGTGATCTCCAAGGGGCACTTGTTGGCGCTATGGCATCCTCCGGAGCTGATGATTATCGGTGGGGCGGCGCTGGGCGCTTTTGTTATTGCTAATCCTGCATCCGTTATTAAAAGCGTTTTTGGTTCTATTGGCAAAATAATGAAGGGGGCTAGCGCAACCAAGCAAAGCTACATGGAATTGCTGGGCCTTATGTATGACCTGTTTACCAAGGCGCGCAAAGAGGGTTTGATGGCTTTGGAGTCAGATATTGATGAACCTGAGCAAAGTCCACTTTTTCAGAAATATCCCACGGTTCTCAAAGAGCACCATCTCATTGATTTTATCGCTGACTACTTGCGGTTGATGGTAGGTGGCAACATGAATCCCTTCGAGATCGAGAATCTCATGGATGTGGAGCTGGAAACCCACCATAACGAGACACACAAGGCGCCGGCTGCGATCACTGCGGTCTCTGATGCATTGCCTGGTTTCGGTATCGTAGCCGCAGTGTTAGGTATCGTTATTACTATGGGCTCCATTGGTGGGCCTGTTGAGATATTAGGCGCCAAGGTAGGTGCAGCGCTCGTGGGTACCTTCTTAGGTATTTTGATGGCATACGGTTTCGTAGGCCCTATGGGCACTATGCTGGGTCATGTCGTCGAAGAAGAGTCAAAGGCCTTCGAGTGTGTGAAGGTCTGTTTACTCGCTAGCCTTAATGGATATGCGCCACAGATTGCAGTGGAGTTTGGCCGTAAGTCTCTGTATTCCCACACTCGTCCAGGTTTCCAGGAGTTGGAAGATTTTGTCAAAGGCAAAACCGAATAATGCCCCCGCGCTAACATCAGGTCTGGAAGCGACTCCCCATGGAAAACCAGACGATCATCGTCAAAAAAATCAAGAAGGGCGGGCATGGCCACCACGGCGGTGCCTGGAAGGTAGCCTTTGCTGATTTTGCTGTTGCCATGATGGCGTTTTTTTTATTGCTGTGGTTGATTGCCTCTACTACTAAAGAAGAAAAAGCGGGTCTTTCTGAATATTTCAGTCCGCCTACACAGGGTTTAGCAGATGGTGCAGGGTCGAGCGCGGATCTCATCGACATGGGGGGCGGGCAAAAGATTTCCCAGGGGGATGATTCCAAGGAAAACGCCATGAAGCCGCGGGCGCCTACGCAGGATGAAATTCAGCAGGCGGCCATGGCGGAAAAAGAACGATTGGAATCGTTGATGGAGGCGTTGAAAAAGGCGATTGAAGCCAGTCAGGCGCTCAAACCCTTCAAGGATCAATTGCTGCTGGACATTACTTCGGAAGGTTTGCGTATCCAGATTGTGGACAAGAAAAACCGCCCCATGTTTGACAGCGGCAGTGCGGAACTTAAAGGTTACACCAAAGAAATTCTGCACGAGCTGGCCAAAACCATCAATACCGTGCCCAACCGTATCAGCCTCACTGGTCATACCGATGCCACACGTTTTGTGAGTCGGAAAAAGAAAAATTATAGTAACTGGGAGTTGTCAGCCGATCGTGCCAATGCCTCCCGGCGCGAATTGATTGCGGGTGGCCTGGCAAGCGAAAAAATAGTCAAAGTGGTGGGGCTGGCGTCCATGGTGTTGTTCAACAAGGCGGAACCACGCCATCCCATTAACCGGCGTATTGCCATTATCGTGATGAACAAGGCGGCAGAGGAAGCATTGTTTGGTGAAGGAAGTCAGGTGTCTTCCGGGGCGGAGGGCGGACAGCTCATCAAAGAGAGAATGCGTGAGAAACCAACGCCTGCTGTGGGTTCGATACCGGTGAATAAAGCATCGATGGTAAAATCCGTTGCACCGGTTTCCGTTATTAAGGCTAAATCTGTTTCTCAGGAAAAGCCCAGGCCGACGTCCTCGAAAAAACCGGAAGCTGTAGAGGAGGTCAAGTCGGAACCTGTAAAAAAAGCCCGATCTGAACCGAAAAAAGAGAGACACAAAACGGACTTGCCGCCCGCGCAAAAGAGCGACCAGCAGTTTATTAACATACCGTCACCTATCGTGCCGATTAACCCTATTCAATTACCTTGATTTGAAGGCGGTCATGGGCTGACAGATCCTGTTATAATCGTGCCCATGTCTGGAAATAGCATCGGAAAATTATTTACGGTTACCTCCTTCGGAGAAAGTCACGGCCCGGCTATTGGTTGTATCGTTGACGGCTGCCCGCCGGGGCTGGTATTGAGTGAAGCTGATTTGCAGGGGGATCTGGACCGGCGTAAACCCGGTACTTCGCGCCACACCACCCAGCGCCGTGAAGCCGACGAAGTGCAAATTCTTTCGGGTGTGTTTGAGGGGCAGACCACTGGCGCGCCTATTGCGCTGGTCATCCATAACACCAATCAACGTTCCAAAGATTATTCCAGCATTATGGATCGCTTCCGGCCCGGTCATGCTGACTACACCTACCAGCAAAAATACGGTCTGCGTGATTATCGCGGTGGCGGGCGTTCTTCAGCGCGCGAGACCGCCATGCGTGTGGCCGCAGGAGGCATTGCCAAAAAATATCTGTCGGAAAAATATGGAATAACCATTCGCGGTTATCTCAAACAGCTCGGGCCCGTTGTGGCCGAAAGCCTGGATTGGGATGAAGTACACAACAACCCTTTCTTCTGCCCCGATGCCAGCAAAATAAAAGCACTGGAAGATTACATGGATGCCCTGCGCAGGTCGGGTGACTCCATTGGTGCGCGCATTAATATAGTGGCCAGTGGCATGATGCCGGGATTGGGTGAACCGGTCTTCGACCGCCTCGATGCTGACATTGCCCATGCGATAATGGGCATTAATGCGGTGAAGGGTGTGGAAATCGGAGCGGGTTTTGGTTGTGTTGAGCAAAAAGGCACCGAACACCGTGATGAAATCACTCCGCAGGGGTTTCTCAGTAATCATGCTGGCGGTACTTTGGGAGGGATTTCCAGCGGCCAGGATATCCTGGTGAGCATGGCGCTCAAGCCCACCTCCAGTCTGCGCCTGCCGGGTAAAAGTGTGAATCTGCAAGGTGAGCCTGTCGAAATTATCACCAAAGGACGACATGACCCCTGCGTTGGTATTCGTGCCACGCCCATTGCTGAAGCCATGCTGGCTATTGTGCTAATGGACCATCTGTTGCGTCATCGTGCGCAAAATGCTGACGTGGAGAGTGTTACCCCCGTTATTCCTGCCAGACCCTAGTTCTTGTTCCTGACACCAGGTAACTGATCTTCATGCCCTACTGGCGGTTGTCCGGCTTTTACCTGTTTTATTTTGCGCTGATAGGTGCGTTGATTCCCTATTGGTCCCTCTATCTCAAAGACCTCGGTTTTTCTGCGCAGGACATCGGCATACTGATGGCGGTGATGCTGGCCACCAAAATTGTTTCACCCAACGTATGGGGCTGGATTGCCGATCATACCGGCAAGCGCATGCTGATCGTGCGTGTGGGTTGTCTGCTGGCGGCAGTGGCTTTTTCTGGTGTATTTCTGGGAAATGGTTATTGGTGGTTAGTGTTGGTGATGCTGGTTTTCAGTTTTTTCTGGAATGCTACCCTGCCACAATTTGAAGTCACTACCTTTAATTACCTTGGTAAACAAAGTCATCGTTATAGCAGCATCCGCCTGTGGGGTTCTGTTGGTTTTATTGTTACTGTCATTGTTGTGGGGCCAGTACTGGATGTACAAGGTGTCGCGATTTTGCCGGTGATTCTGATGATGTTGTTTGTGGGCATGTGGTTATCCAGTCTGCTGGTACCGGAGAAAGCCTCGCAGCATCTATCATTGACCCATGAACCTCTGCTCAAGGTATTACGACGGCCGGAAGTATTGGCACTGTTAGTGGTGTGTTTTTTATTACAGGCCAGCCATGGGCCGTATTACACCTTTTACACGATTTACATGGAAGACCACGGCTATTCGCGTACGCTGATAGGTCAACTATGGGCGCTGGGCGTGGTGGCTGAAGTTGGCGTGTTTTTGCTCATGCACCGCTGGGTGCCGCGTTTCGGGTTGCGCAACCTTTTGCTGGTGAGTCTGGGGCTGACGGCCGTGCGCTGGACGTTGATCGGGCAATTTCCTGAATTGACCGCCGTAATGATTTTTGCGCAGATTTTGCATGCTGCCAGTTTTGGTATTTATCATGCCGTGGCCATTCAGCTTGTTCATCGTTATTTTACCGGGCGCAATCAGGGGCGTGGGCAGGCTTTATACAGCAGTATCAGTTTTGGTGCAGGGGGTGCGGTGGGCAGCTTTGTCAGCGGACTGGGTTGGGATACTATCGGGCCTACCAACGTTTACTGGGTGGCAGCGTCGTTTGCGTTGTTGGCATTCTTTGTCGCCGCAGTGTGGATACGGCCTGCGCGTGAGACATGAAAGCTTATTGGCCGTGTTTTAGTCTGAAGCAAAAGATGTAAGCATATTTGCTAACTGGTTTTTGATGTTCATTACTTCATCGGTTGTATAGTCACTGAAGCGGGATGTACCCCAGACCACGCCGGGCCAGCAGGCATCATTGTGTTTTCGGCCGATAATGTGAATGTGTAATTGTGGAATAATATTTCCAATGCTGGCGATGTTTATTTTGTCCGTGGAAAAATATTTTTCAGTAAATTGGGCAACAGCATTGATATGCTGTTGAATTCTTGATTGCTGATTGGGGTTTAGTTTATAAAACTCGGTCTCTTGAGTGGTGGGGACAAGAATAAACCATGGAAACAGCGCATTTTTTGATAGCAGTAATTGGCAGCTATCAAATTCACCCAGTCGATAACTGTCTGCTGTCAGGCGTTTGTCGATATGAAATGTCATCAGTCTGTACCGTGTCTGGTTCCCGTTCTTAACGCAGAGCGCGCGGTGTTTTTTCTGTGGTCTTTGTGTTTATAACACGTCACTTGTCAGCATTACTAAACATAATTTCCCCGCGCCTTGTTTAGCCTGTGTTGATGGGTAATGTTCCCCTAAGTCTGCGTCATGTTTATTTCATGGCACGGTGAAATAATACCCGGTTTTTTTATCATTTTTCACTTCAGAAATCCTATCAGGCTTTATCGAAAAGCAGGGCTAAAGAGTGTAAATAGCCGGACGATAACGGGCTTGATGATGACGCAACCTCAGGCTTCATCGTAAATGTTCAAAACAGCTTTAAGGGGACAGGTTTGTGGAAAAACAAGAATATGGCCGTGCGATTGGTTCGCACTTGGGAAAGCCCATTTATGAATCTTTTAAGGATCAGGGTGTGACCTATATTTTTGATCGAGTGGCGCAGTGCGATGCAGAAGGTTGTCCACTGGATCAGATTAAACACGGTGAACTGTTGGTGAACCCGGGTTTGATTTACAAACAGGCATCTTGATGTTGGGCATGCGCTCCCTATAAAAAAACTAAATACCCGTCACGACTGTTTTTTCGTGACGGGTAGCCACTTTGTTAACCGGGTTTTTCCTCATGACCCACAGCAGGCCGCATCAGTTGATTTGCTTTTTCTTTGCTTAACCATTTCCAGGGTAACGGAATGAGTCCGGGTACCTGTCGGCAGTATTCTTCATAGGCTTCCCCGTAATGCGCAACCAGTTTGCGCTCTTCCATGCGAGAGCCAATCACAAAATAAAGGCTGATCAGGCTGTAAACAACCAGTTGTGCAAGATGCAGGTCTTGCGTCCATAAAATAACCAGAAAAAAGAAATACCAGGGATGGCGTACGAACCGATGCAGGGTGGAAATCTGCAAGGAGTCCGGGTCGGTACTGTCTGTGTGCCGGTTGCGCCACTGGGTGATGCCCAGAAATACCCCGTTGTCGTAGGATTTTAGTGACCAGATAAAACCCAGTATGGCTGTAATGGTTAACCCTTTCATTAGCCACCCCGACAACCCCGGCCATTGCCAGATCAACGGCCCCGGGTTTTGGTACATGAGCCAGAGCAGGGGAATAAGCAGGATTACTGCGAGAACGTTATAGGCAAGCCGATAGGCAGGCATTAATTCAGGCCATTTGCGCTGCACCCAGCGCTTGAACCATAATGATGCCAGCAGGGAATGGATTACAAAATAGGCGATGAAACTGATTCCCAGAGGAATCAGGGACCGCAGGATGTCGTTGTCTGTCATAAGTGCCGGTATTTGATTTTTGTTAGCAATAGTCGATACTTGGCGTGGTTGCCGATTTAAAATGATAAACAGCAGTATACAAACAACAGCACAAAGGTGGATACAATGCGTCAAATGAAAACAATTTTTTTGGTGGGTTTTTTGGGAGTGTTTGCTGTTGCGCCGGCGTCAGCAGACTGGTTTTTCGGGGCAAAAACCGGACCGATGTTGATTGATGTGGGTGGTTTCAGCGATACCACGAATACCGGTGTTGTTGTGGGCTATGAAATGGGTGTTGTGGTGGCGGACTTGGCGTTGGAGGGTGAAATCACGACGACCACAAGTGATGGGAAATTTGCGGGTAATAAAGTTGAAGTTGATACACAGGCGTTATACCTGGCTTTTCGTACGGGTGGCCCTATCTATTTCAAGGCCAAAGGTGGTTTGCTGAATGAAGAAGTCACTATTGGCTCTATATCTGAAACAGACAGCGGGGTGTCTTATGGTGTTGGTCTGGGCTTTGGTATAGGTATTGCGCAGCTGGAACTGGAACTGACAGCGATTGAATCCGACATTGCATTCCTCAGTGTGGGTGTGCAGTTTTAGTGAGTGAATCTGTTGTTGTAAAAAGGCCTCGTATGTCGAGGCCTTTTTTGTTTGCGGGCTAAGTTTGTGTCTGTAATGTATTGATCATCGCGCTCGCTGCATTCGACAGTGTGCGCGCCTGATGGCGTACAATCCCCAATTGACGTGTCAATTTTATTCCGCGTATTTTCAATGCAACCAATTCCGTGTCCAGCATGGTGCGTGGCAGCACTGACCAGCCCAGTCCCACACCTACCATCATTTTGATGGTTTCAAGATAATTGGTCGTCATGCCCGCACCGAGTTTCCCCCCGGCCTTGGCGACACTGCGTTCCAGCAGTTGCCGGGTGTAAGTGCCCGGTGAGGGTAAAATTGCCGGGTGTTCTGCGAGCTGTTGAAAGCCGAGTCTGGATTTTTTAGCCAGTGGGTGCTCGTGAGCAACGACAACCTCCAATGGGTCCGGCCAGATAAGTTTACTGTGCAAATCCGCCAGAGGTTCCAGTGGCAGGGTGACAATGCCCAGCTCAAGGTCGCCCATTTGCACCGCGCGGCAGGCAGCCTCCGAATCCATGAATTGCAGATCCAGCACCACTTCGGGATAAGCTTTGCTGAATTGCCGCAACACTGATGGCAGTCGATGCAGGCCGATGTGATGACTGGTGCCGATGCTAAGTCGCCCTGCGATACTGCCGGTGAGATTGGCAATCAATCGCCGGCTGTCTTCTATTTCACTCAGGATGGTTCTGGCGCGTGGCAGAAATTCACGACCCGCCTCGGTCAGGCTGATGCGACGGGCGATACGGTCAAACAGCGCTGTGCCCAGTTCTGCTTCTAAAGCAGCGATGCGTTTGCTGATCGCTGGCTGGGTAAGATAAAGCTGCTCGGCGGCGAGTGAAAATGATTTCAGCTCTGCGGCGACGATCAAAGTGTGCAAATTGGTGGTGTCCATGGCGATAGTTTTATTCATTCCTTTATGGAATGCAAATGATCAAAAAATAGAATTGTTGTTATTTTCTGGCTGGGCTAGAATTCCCTTCAACAGATTGAATATATAAGCAAAGCAGGATAAACGGAGGAAGGGATAATGGCTGGCAAAACGCTTTACGACAAATTATGGGATGCCCACGTAGTGCGCAGACAGGAAGATGGTACCTGCCTTCTTTATATAGACCGACATCTGGTGCATGAAGTGACTTCTCCGCAGGCCTTTGAAGGTTTGCGTTTGGCTGGCCGTAAACCATGGCGGGTGGCCGCTAATCTCGCCACACCGGACCACAATGTACCTACCACACCACCGGAAAACGGTGGGCGTGCGCAAGGCATCACCGATCCCGTGGCACGTTTGCAGGTGGAAACACTGGACAATAATTGTGATGAGTTCGGCATCACCGAATTCAAAATGGATGACATCCGTCAGGGCATCGTGCATGTCATCAGTCCCGAGCAGGGTGCCACGTTACCGGGCATGACATTAGTGTGTGGTGATTCACATACTTCCACTCACGGCGCGTTAGGTGCATTGGCCCACGGTATTGGCACTTCCGAGGTGGAACATGTATTGGCGACGCAATGTTTGATTCAGCGCAAGTCGAAAAACATGTTGGTGAGCATTGACGGTGCAGTGGGTCCGGGTGTGACTGCCAAAGACATCGTACTGGCCATTATTGGTGAAATCGGTACAGCGGGCGGCACGGGTTATGCCATCGAATTTGGTGGCGAAGGCATTCGTGATCTTTCCATTGAAGGTCGCATGACAGTATGCAACATGGCCATCGAAGGTGGCGCGCGTGCGGGTATGGTGGCCGTGGATCAAAAGACCATCGATTATGTGAAAGGGAGGCCTTATGCACCGACAGATGAACAATGGGATGCTGCGGTGGCTGCATGGCGTGAATTACATTCGGATGACGATGCACAATTTGATCACACCGTTCGCATTAACGGTGCTGATATTCAGCCACAGGTCACCTGGGGAACATCACCGGAAATGGTTGTGCCCGTGGATGGTCGCGTGCCTGATCCGGCGCAACAAAATGATGCAGTAAAGGCGGACGGCATGCGTGCAGCGCTGAAATACATGGGGCTGGAAGCCAATACACCGATTAACACCATTAGCATCGACAAGGCTTTCATCGGCTCCTGCACCAATTCACGTATTGAAGATTTACGTGCTGCCGCGACCGTGGCCAAGGGG
>Ga0256839_1003226_pt1 | contig 17039 bp, 13 predicted proteins | sample 354166metaG_FD_185968 | JGI IMG/M metagenome (GOLD analysis project Ga0256839, IMG submission 185968) | Hydrothermal vent microbial communities from Mid Atlantic Ridge, Atlantic Ocean - 354-166 | ecosystem: Environmental > Aquatic > Marine > Hydrothermal vents | place: Atlantic Ocean: Mid... | reverse complement strand
CGGGCAAGACCCTCGAAGGCGCCGGGATCCGCCAGGCCACCGGCGCCACCGTCGTCGCCCTGTGGCGCGAGGGCCGGTTCGACCCGTGCCCGGACCCGCAGGCGGCGCTCGTACCGGGCACGATCCTGCTCGTCCTCGGCACCGAGGCCGCCATCGGACGCCTGGCCGAGCTTGTCCGTCCCCTTCGCCGCGCGGGCCCGATCTTCGTGCTCGGCAGCGGATCGGTGGGGGCCAAGGTGGTGGAGTTTCTGACCGACGCGGGCGAGACCGTCCACGTGGTGGACTGCGATCCCGCGGCGAAGCCCTCGGTGCTCGCCGACGCCCTGGATGCCGGCGCCCTCGCCGAGGCCGGCATCGCCAAGGCCCGTGCGGTGGTGCTGTGCCTCGGGTCCGACGCGACGACGGCGTTCGCCGCCGCGGTGGTGCGGGACACTGCGGAGGACGCGGCCATCGTGGCCCGCGTGCGGCGACCGGGCACGGTGGTCCGGGTCCATCGCGCCGGCGCCGACTTCGCGCTGTCCATCGGGCAGGTGGCCGGGGAGATCCTGGTCCAGCACCTGCTCGGGGAGGCGGCCGCCGCCCACGAGCAGCGCGTGCGCATCGTGGAGCGACCCGCGCGCGCGGCGGCGGGGAAGACCCCGGCCGAGCTGCGCCTGCGGGAGACGACCGCGTGCAACCTCATCGCGATCCGCCGAGGTGGAGCCCTCGTGACGGACCTCGACCCACACACGCGCCTCGAACCCGACGACGTGCTCGTGCTGGCGGCGACCACGGCGGGGCTCGCCCGCTTCGACGAGCGGTTCGGGACGGGTTCGTAGCCCCCGGCCGCCGCCCCCTTGCGCGGCGCGGCCCTCGTTGCGTAGCGTTCCGGCCATGCTGCGTCGTAGCCATCGCCGTGCGATCGTCGCCGCCCTCGCGGTCGCAACGGGGGCCTGTTCCAAGACGAAGGCGCCGGCCACGCGTCCGCCCGCGCGTGCGGGGGCCGTCGCCGCGCCCGCCGCCGCGCCGCCGCCGTCGCCCGCCGAGCGCGTGGCCTTCGTGGGGGCGCGCGTGATGACCGCCGCCGGCGTGACCTACGACCGCGGCGTCGTCCTCGTCGAGGGCGACCGCATCGCGGCCGTGGGGGCCGGGATCGCGATCCCCGAGGGCGCCCGTGTCGTGGACGTGGCGGGCAAGGTGATCACCCCCGGCCTCATCGACACGCACTCGCACATCGGCGTCTACCCGGCGCCGTATTTTTCGGCCCATCAGGACGGCAACGAGGTGGTGGACCCGATCACCCCGTACGCCCGCGCCGAGGACGGCTACTGGCCGCAAGATCCGCAGATCGACCGCGCGCGCGCCGGGGGCGTGACCACCATGCAGATCCTGCCGGGGTCGGCGAACCTCATCGGCGGGCGATCGGTCGTCGTGCGCACGGTGCCGGGGGCGCGCAGCGTCCACGATGCGAGGTTTCCCGGCGCCCCCGACGGTCTCAAGATGGCCTGCGGCGAGAACCCCAAGCGCGTCTACGGCGACAAGAACGGCCCCGACACGCGCATGGGCAACATCGCGGGCTTTCGCAAGGCCTTTCAGGCGGCCGTGGAATACCGCGAGGCGTGGCGGCGCTACGAGGCGGCGCTCGAGTCCTACGACGAGGACGAGGACGAGGCCCCTCCCGAGCCGCCCGCGCGGGACTTCGGGCTCGAAACCCTCGCCGGCGTGCTCGACGGGAAGATCCTGGTGCACAACCACTGCTACCGCGCCGACGAGATGTCGATCATGCTGGAGCTTGCGCGCGAGTTCGGGTTTCGGATCCGCAGCTTCCACCACGCCGTCGAGGCCTACAAGATCGCCGATCGCCTGGCCGAGGCGGGCACGGCGGCGTCCGTGTGGGCGGACTGGTGGGGCTTCAAGGCCGAGGCCTTCGACAGCGTGCGGGAGAATGCGGCCATGTTGGAGCTTGCAGGCGCGCGCGCGATCATCCACTCGGACAGCCCGCTGGGGATCCAGCGGCTCAACCAGGAGGCGGCCAAGGCCATGTTCGCCGGCCGCCGGACGGGGATCGAGGTCAGCGAGGGCCAGGCGCTTCGCTGGATCACCGCAAACCCCGCCTGGGCCCTGGGGATCGAGGACGAGGTGGGCACCTTGGAACCTGGCAAGCTGGCCGACCTGGTCGTGTGGGACGCCTCGCCGTTTTCCGTCTACGCTCACGTCGAGCAGGTCTATCTGGGGGGGCGACGCGTCTACGACCGCCGCCGCGAGGAGAACCCACACACCGATTTCGAGACGGGCCTTGCGCCCTTCGACCTCGCGCCGGAGGGGATCGAGTCGCCGCTCGCCCCGAAGGCCGCAGGGCCGAAGGCGCCCGCCGACCGAAAGGAAGACCGATGAGACGCCGCCGCTTCCTGCAAGGATCCGCCGCCGCCGCGGGGGCCTGGTTCGCCCCCTTCGCCCACGCGGCCCCGAAACGCGCAGCGGGCCGGGCGCCGTTCGACTGGGACGGGCCGCCGGTGGCCGTCGTGGGCGGTCGCGTACTCGTCGGGGACGGCCGTACGATCGAAGGGGGGGTGGTGGAATTTTCCGGCTCGCGGATCACGAAGGTCGGGCCCGGGCCGGCGACGGCCGGGGCGCGGATCGTGGACGCCAAGGGCAAGGTGGTGGCGCCCGGCTTCCTGGCCGCGCAGTCCCAGGTGGGGCTGGTGGAGATCGAGGCGGAGGAGGCCACGAAGGATCTGGGGCGCGACGACGAGCACCCGGTCCGGGCGGCCTACGACGTGGCCGAGGCGGTGCACGCCGGATCGAGCCTCGTGCCCGTGACGGCCGTGGAGGGGGTCACCACGACGATCACCGTGCCGCGCGGGGGCGTGCTGTCCGGGCGCGGCGCCCTGCTCGACATGGTCGCCTGGGACCACCGCGGGATCGTGGGCCGGCGCGGCGTCGTGATGAACGGGCGCCTGGGGCGGGCCTACGCGGGGTCCCGCGCGGCGACGCTCGCCCTGCTGCGGCGCACCCTCGAAGACGCCCGCTTCTACCGCGCGAACCGCCGCGCCTTCGACCGCCGGGCCCTGCGGGATCTTGCGGCCCACCCGGCCGACCTCGACGCCCTCGCCGGCGTGCTCGCGGGCCGGATGCCGCTGGCCCTGGCCGCCGACCGGGCCAGCGACATCCTCGCCGCCGTGGACCTGGCCGCGGCGTTCCGGTTGCGCCTCGTCGTCGTGGGCGGGGCGCAGGCCTGGCAGGTGGCCGACGTGCTGGCCGAGGCGAAGGTGCCGGTCGTGCTCCAGCCGAGCCACAACCTGCCCACCTCCATCGACCGGCTCGGGGCGACGATGGAGAACGCCGCGCGCCTGCATGCCGCCGGCGTGGCGATCGGGATCGCCGTGCTCGACGAGGGGCACAACGTGCGCAACGTGACCCAGGAGGCGGGCATCGCCGTGGCCGCCGGCCTGCCCTACGACGTGGCGATCGCCGCGATCAGCGGGGGCCTTGCGCGGATCTACGGCGTGGACGACGCCTGGGGCACCCTCGCTCCGGGCAAGGTGGCGAACGTGTGCGTCTTCCCCGGCGACCCGCTGGAGCTGGGCAACTGGCCCGAGGTCGTGTTCGTGCGCGGCCGGGCGATCCCCATGGAAACCCGGCAGACGCGCCTTCGTGACCGGTACCTCCGGCAGCTGCGCGAAGGGGCGCCGTGAGCGAAGGACGCCCCCTCGAGCTTTCGGGGGCCGCGTTCGAGGCGCTGGTGGCGAAGGTGGCCGCCGCCTGCGCGCGCGCCATCGAGGCCCTGCCGGCGCAGCACGCGGCGGGGTGCGTGGGGGCGCAGGGGGTGGCCGAGGCCCTGGCCGTGCGCTGGCCGATCGCCGAAACGCCCATGGAGGGCGGGATCGATGCGGTGCTCGCACGGCTCGAACGGGCCTTCGCCGCCTCGCTCGCCACGGCGGGACCGGGCTATCTCGCCTACGTGCCGGGCGGGGGCCTGCCGGCTGCCGCCGTGGCCGACCTCCTGGCGGGCGTCATGAACCGCTACGCCGGGCTGTCCGAGGCGGCGCCGGGACCGTGCGCCCTCGAAGACGACGTGGTGCGCTTCCTGGCGCGGGCCGTCGGGTACGGGCCCGAAAGCGGCGGCGTGCTTCTGTCGGGGGGATCGCTGGCGAACTTCTCGGCCCTCGTGGCGGCGCGCGAGGCCGTCCTCGGGGCGGGGGCCGACCTGCGCGCGGCGACGATCTACACCACGAGCGAGGCTCACCACAGCGTGGTCAAGAGCGCCCGCCTGGCCGGGATCCCGCCGGCGCACGTGCGGCGCGTGGCGACCGACGAACGCCTGCGCATGGACCCCGGCGACCTCGCCCGCGCCGTGGCGGCCGACCGCGCCGCGGGTCGCGTGCCGTTTTGCGTGGTGACCTCGGCCGGGACGACGAACACCGGGGCGATCGATCCGCTCGGAGACGTGGCGGACGTGGCGGCGCGCGAGGGGCTTTGGCACCACGTGGACGGCGCCTACGGTGGCGCGTTCGTGCTGTGTGCGCAGGGGCGCGCGCGCCTGGCCGGGATCGAGCGCGCCGACTCCGTGACCCTCGACCCGCACAAGGGGTTGTTCTTGCCCTACGGCACCGGGTGTCTGCTCGTGCGCGACCGGGAAACGCTCCTGCGGGCGTTCTCGATGGGGGCGAGCTACCTGCAGGACTTCGACGCGGCGGCCGAGGCGATCCCCTCGCCGGGGCACCTCGGGCCCGAGCTGAGCCGGCCATTTCGGGGGCTTCGCCTGTGGCTCGCGTTCGCCCTCCACGGCGCGGCGGCCTTTCGCTCCGCGTTGTCCGAAAAGCTCACCCTTGCGCGCCGCCTGGCCGACGGGTTGCGCGATCTGGCTGACCGCGGGGTGCCGGTCGAGCTGGCCGACGAACCGCAGCTTTCGGTCGTGCCGTTTCGGCTCGCGCGCCGGCCGGACCAGACGCTCGCGCGGGCCAACGCCGAAAACGCCGCCTTCTTGCGCGCGATCACGGCACGCGGCCGGGTGTTCCTGTCGAGCACGATGCTGCCGGGGCCGGACGGTCCCATCTACACCCTGCGGGCGTGCGTCCTGTCCTTTCGCACCCACGCCGACCGCATCGACGCCCTGTGCGAGGACGTGGCCGCCGCCGCCCGCGCGGTGGGCCGCGCGTAGGGGCAGACGGTCCGGCGCTGTGGTATAGGTGCGCCCGCCGCAAGGAAGGAAGCGAACCCATGGCCGAACCGATCAAGATGACCGACGCGGGCCTCGTCGTGCCCGATGAGCCCATCCTCCCCTTCATCGAGGGCGACGGCACCGGCCCCGACATCTGGGCCGCCGCGGTGCGCGTGTTCGACGCCGCCGTGGCCAAGGCGTACGGCAGCGCGCGCAAGATCGCCTGGAAGGAGGTGCTCGCCGGTGAGAAGGCGCACGCGAAGACGGGTCAGTGGCTGCCCGAGGAGACCCTCGAGGCGTTCGCGACCTACCTGGTGGGGATCAAGGGGCCGCTTACGACCCCCGTGGGCGGGGGGATCCGCAGCCTGAACGTGGCGATCCGCCAGCGTCTCGACCTGTTCACGTGCCTGCGACCGGTGCGCTACTTCGAGGGCGTCCCGAGCCCGGTCAAGCACCCCGAGCAAACGAACATGGTGATCTTCCGGGAGAACACCGAGGACATCTACGCCGGCATCGAGTTCCAGCACGGCACGGAGGACTGTGAGCGGTTCAAGGCCATGTTCGCCGAGTACTTCCCGGATCGCTTCTCGAAGATCCGCTTCCCCAAGACGTCCGGCATCGGGCTCAAGCCCGTGTCGGAGGAGGGGACGAAGCGCCTGGTGCGGGCGGCGATCCGGTACGCGATCAAGGAGCGCCTGCCGTCCGTGACGCTGGTGCACAAGGGCAACATCATGAAGTTTACGGAGGGGGCCTTCCGGGACTGGGGCTACGAGCTGGCGAAGGAGGCGTTCGGGGCCGAGGACCTCGACGGCGGGCCGTGGCAGGTGATCCGTGCGGACGGTCACGAGATCGTGGTCAAGGACGTCATCGCCGACGCATTCTTGCAGCAGATCCTCACCCGCCCGGCGGAGTACTCGGTCATCGCCACGATGAACTTGAACGGCGACTACATCTCGGACGCGCTGGCCGCCTGCGTGGGGGGGATCGGGATCGCGCCCGGGGGCAACATCAACTACGACACGGGCGTGGCGGTGTTCGAGGCGACCCACGGCACGGCCCCGAAGTACGCCGGCCAGGACAAGGTCAACCCGGGCTCCCTGATCCTCTCCGGGGAGATGATGCTGCGCTACATGGGTTGGACGGAGGCCGCCGACAAGATCATCACCGGGATGAGCGGGGCGATCCGCGCCAAGACGGTGACCTACGACTTCCACCGCCTGATGGAAGGGGCCACCTTGCGCAAGTGCTCCGAGTTCGGCGACGACGTCATCGCCCACATGGACGACTGACGGGCGCCCGCGCCCGGTCCATCCGGGCGCGCGGCGGCGGCCCAGCGCCGGTGCGGAGCGCGGTCTTGCGCATCGAGCGCAGCCGGGTCCGCGGCGGCGGCCCCTGCGGTCTCGGGCCGCGTGCTTGAGCCGGGGCCGGATCCTTCCTAGCCTGGAGCGGAAGACCGGAAGGATGCGAGCCGCCATGCAACGACGTTCCCCTCTGTCCCTTCGTGCCGCGACGCTCGGCGCCTTCGTCCTGCTGGCCGCGTGCGGGGACGACGGGACCGCGGCCTCGTCGGGCGGCAGCGGCGGGGGGACCGAGGGCACCACGCGCGGCTCGACCGGTACCCCCGCATCGACCAGTTCGTCGGCCGGGACGACGGCGGCGACGGCCGGGACCACCGGCACCGCCGGATCGACCGGGCCCGGCGGCACGACCGCCGGTGCGGGGACCACCGGCGGCTCGGCGGCGCAGGTCCGGTTCATCGCTATGGGCGACGCCGGCGAGGGAAACACGCGCCAGTACGAGGTGGCCACGGCCGTCGAGACGGTCTGCGCCGAGCGCGGATGCGACTTCGTGCTGTACCTGGGCGACAACTTCTACGACGACGGCGTAAGCTCCGCGATGGACCAGCAGTTCCAGGACAAGTTCGAACTGCCCTACGACGCCCTCGACCTGCGCTTCTACGTGGTGCTCGGCAACCACGACTACGGCACCTTGAGCAACGCCTGGGAAAAGAGCGCCTTCGAGATCGAGTACACCCAGTACAGCGACAAGTGGTACCTGCCCAACGAGTGGTACTCGTTCACCGTCGAGAACGTGCAGTTCTTCGCCCTCGATACCACCCGCCTGATGTGGGACAACGGCACGGACGACCAGCAGGCCTGGCTCGACGACCAGGTGGCAAGCAGCACCGCCACGTGGAAGATCGCCTTCGGCCACCATCCGTACGTGTCGAACGGCCCCCACGGCAACGCCGGCAACTACGAGGGGGTGCCGTTTCCCCCCATGGTCGCCGGCACGGTGGTCAAGTCCTTCTTCGACGCGTCGATCTGCGGCAAGGTGGACGTCTACCTGTCGGGGCACGACCACGACCGCCAGGCCCTCGAAGCCGTCTGCGGCACCGAGTTCTTCGTGTCGGGCGCGGGGGCCAAGCTCACCGACTTCGTGCACCGCGACAACAACCCCGTCCACTGGGAGGACGACCAGAAGGAGGGCTTCTTGTGGGTCGAGGTGGACGGGAACACGATGCAGACGGCCTTCTACGACTACATGGGCAACCTCGACTTCGAGCGCACGCTGCAGAAGTAGGCCCGAGCGTCCACGATTCGGGGGGCTTCAGCCGGCGGCCTTCGGCCCCTCCGCCCGGGCCGGCGGCTTCGTCCCGAGACGGTCGGCGAGCACCCGGGGCACGTCCACGCCCAAGGTGGCCTTGATCTGCTCCGACGCCGAGACGAGCTTGCGCGCAAGCGTACCGTCGCCCTGGCCGTCGCCGGCCCCGCCCAGGACGGACAGGCGCTGCACCGAAAGCTCGCCCATGGTGCCCGACAGGCTCTCCAGCAGGGGCAGGAGCTTCTGCATGAGCAGCACGTCGCGGCCGGAGGTTCCGCTGCCGCGGTAGGACTCGGTGATCTCCTCGAGCACCTTCGCCGTGGCCAGACCCTGTTCGACGATCTTGGCCGCTCCCGCCTTGGCGTCCTGCTCCACCTTGCGCCGCTTCGCCTCGGCCGGCTCGATGACGTCGGCGCGAAGCTGCAGGCGCACCATCTCGATGCGCGCCTTTTGCATCTCCAGCTCGGCGCGGGCCTCGGCCACGAGGGCCTCCACGTCCGCAACCTGCTTGGCGATGCCCGCGGCTCGCCGGGTCGTGGCGTCGGCGATCCGGCGCTCGTTCTCCTTGACCGCGATCTCCATGCGGCTTGCGATCTTCGCAAGCTCCGCGTTCATGGTGTTGCGCCACTTCTGCTCGGCCGCCTCGGCGCGGGCCTCGGCCTCGGCCACCTGGGCCTTGCGGCGGATCTCGGCGCTGCGCTTGCGCCCGATCGCGTCCAGGTAGCCCACGTCGTCGGAGACGTTCTGGATCTTGAGCGTGTCGAGCACGAGCCCGAGGCGGTCGAAGTCGTGCTCGGCCTCCGCGGCGAGCTGCGTGGCGAAGCGCTCCTTGTCCTGGTTGACCTCCTCGGGCGTGAGCGTGGCCAGCACGCCGCGCAGGTTGCCCTCGAGCGTCTCGCGGGCGATCTTCATGATCTCCGCACGCGACTTGCCCAGGAACCGTTCGAGGGTGTTGTCCAGCTTGGGCTGCTCGCCGGGGATCTTGATGTTGGCGATCCCCTGCACGGACAGCGGGATCCCCCCCTTGGAGTAGGCGTTTCGCACCGTCACGTCGATGATCATGTTCGTAAGGTCCATGCGGTCCACGGCCTCCAACAGCGGGATCCGGATCGCACGGCCGCCCCGCACGATGCGGTAGCCGCGGCGGCCGCCGTCGGCGGTGCGGTGGGAAAGACCCGAGAAGATCAGCACCTCGTTGGGCTGGCAGACGTACAGCACCTTCGCGACGCCCGCCGCCAGCAGCACGACGAACAGCACGACGACGCCCAGCAGCGGCAGCCACGGGGCCGGGTCGCCCGCGGCGAGGAGCAGAGGAAACAACGGTGCGGTCACGGGGCGCTCCTTTGCGGTGCGGTGGGGGTCTTCATGGCGGCGGGCGCCGCCACCCCATCGGACAACAGCGCGGGCACGTCCACGCCGGTGGTCTCGGCGAGGGCGCGCAGGACGGCGGCGATGGTCTGCGGATACGAGGCGGCGTAGCTGGCAAGGCCGGAGCCGTCGCCCGGGTCGAGGATGTGGACCTCCTCGACGTCGATCTTGCGCAGGTGGGACACGATCGTCCCGACGATCTGCTCCAAGTGCTGGATGACGTAGATCTCGCGGGCCTGCGGGCCCATCTTGCGCCACGCGGCGGCCGTGGCCTCGAGGACCTTCGCCACGGCCTTGCCCTCCTCGGCCGTGGGCGCGGCGGCGCCCTTGGCGAGGATCGCCTCGGCCTCGCGGCGAAACTCCGCCGGGATCACCACGTCGGCCGTAAGGCGCATGCGCTCGAGCTCCGACCGGACCTGTTGCAGGGTCTGCTCCGCCTGGGCGCGCGCCGTCTTGGCGGCCACGTCCGCCTCGCGTTCGACGGCGGCCGCCTTGCCTTCGAGCTCGGCCGTAAGCTTTGCAAGCTCGTTCTTCTTGCGGACAATGGCCGTCTCGGCCTGCGCGCGGGCCACCTCGGACCGGCGCGTGGACTGGGCCTGGGCCTCGGCGATCTCCTGCATGGCCTGGTTCTCGGCGTTCTCCGCGTCGCGCAGGGCCGCGGCGATGGCCGGCCGCCCGAGGGAGTCCAGGTAGCCCGTGTCGTCCGCCACGTTCTGGATCTTCAGCGTATCGAGCTGCAGGCCCAGCTTGTCCAGGTCGTCGCGGGCGCTGCGGGCCAGGTTCTCGGCGAAGGTCAGCCGGTCCTCGTTGACCTGCTCGGGCGTCATCTGGGCGAGCACCTCGCGCAGGGCGCCTTCGAGGGTCTGCTGGGCCACGAGGCGGATCTCGTCGTCGGCCCGGCCCAGGAAGCGCTCGATGGCGTTGCGCAGCAGTTGCGGGTCGGAGTGGATCTTGACGTTCGCGATGGCGTGGATCCGAAGGGGGATGTTGCCCGCCGAGTAGGCGTTTTGCACGACGATGTCCACCGACAGCGTGCGCATGTCCATGCGGTCCACGCGCTCCAGGATCGGGATCCGCCACTTGTGCCCGAGACCCGCGCCCGCGGCCGTGTCGTCCGGGCCCAGCTTGCGCGGCCGGACGATGATCGGGCCCCCCTTGCGGCCGGTGAAGATGAGCACCTCGTTGGGACGGCAGACGTAGAGGTACCGCCGGGCGAGCAGGACGAGAACGATGACGAGCAGGCCAAGTAGCAGGGCCGCGGTCGCCGCGAGAACGATCGACGATTCGAGGTCCGACGGCGCGGCGGCGGTCAGAGGGGCGAAGGTCATGTGGTGCTCCCGGTGGGGGTTGGTTCCGAGTCGTCGTAGGGTTCTACGATGGCCGTCTGGTCGCGCATCTCCACGAGCAGCACGGTGGTGCCGGCGGCGATCGGCGCGTCGTCCTCGGTGCGGGCCGACACGTCCACCGTGCGGCCCGCAAGCTCGATCCGCACCTTGCCCAGGCCGCCGGGCGTGATCGGGACGAGCACGCGACCGGTCTTGCCGAGGTAGGCCCCCCGGTCGGGGACCTCCCCGCCCGCGGGGCGGGCCAGGTGCCGCAGGACGCGGACGACCACCTGCCCGGCCGCAAAGCCCACGGCGGCCGAGACGACCGCCGACGCGACTGGGGAGGCCAGGACCCCGAGCCCCTCGAACAAAAGGCCCGTCACGCCGAAGAAGGTGGCGAAGAAGGTCCAGAAGCGAAGGGACACGAGCGTGGCGAACAGGCCCCCGGCGTCCGCGTGCGCGGCGTCGGTCTCGCCCGCTTCGGCCCCGTCCGCTCCCAGGTCGGCGTCGAGGTCGGCGTCCGCGTCGGTCTCGCCGCCGAAGCCGAGCGAGAAGACCAGCAGGACGGCACCGAGCACCGCGGCGAAGACGTAGAGGGGAAGCAGCGTATCCATTCGATCGAGCCGATCCATGGTACCACGGCCGGCCGCCCGGTATTCCCGCCCGCGGAGGGGGTTGGTCCCGTGGCCGGAACGCCGCCCTGCGGGCATCCTTGGCGGCCGATGCCGCCCCATCGACGCGCCTTCTTCGCCCGCGACGCCGTGGTGGTCGCCCGCGAGCTGGTCGGGGCCACGATCGCCGCGCCGGGCGTGCGCCTGCGGATCACCGAGACGGAGGCGTACAAGTGGCCCGGCGACACCGCCTGCCACGCCCGCAGCGGCCGGACGGCCCGCAACGCGGCGCTTTGGGGGCCGCCCGGCCGCGCCTACGTCTACACCTGTTACGGGCTGCACCAGCTCTTGAACCTGGTGACCGGCGAGGACGGGATGGCGCAGGCCGTGCTCATCCGCGCCAGCGAGGTGATCGAAGGTCTCGACCTGGTGTGCGCGCGCCGCAAGGCCCCGCCCGGCCCGACGCTGCTGGCCGGGCCCGGGAAGGTGGGGCAGGCCCTGGCCGTGGATCCGTCCATGAGCCACCGGTCCGTCCTGCGAGGGGGGCGCCTTTGGGTCGGGCCGGGCACGCCGCCGCGGGCGCTGCTGGCCGGGCCGCGCGTGGGCATCGACTACGCCGACCCCGCGGACCGGCGTCGCCCCTGGCGCTTCGCCGACGCGGACAGCCCGGCGGTCACCGTCCGCCGGACGTTGCGGCCGTGGCGGCCGGACGGCGGGTGAGTCCGGCCGAGCGCCGCCGGGCCAGCCCGTGCTAGCGTGCGCGCGCCATGATCGTCCATCGGCCCCGCCGCAACCGCAAGTCCGCCGCCGTCCGAGCGCTGGTGCGCGAGACGAGGCTCTCGCCCGACGACTTCGTGCTGCCGCTGTTCATCCACGAGGAGGCCGCCGACGCCGAGATCCCGTCCATGCCCGACGTGCGGCGGCTCGGGCCCGACGGGCTCCTGCGGGAGGTGGACGGAGCCCTCGCCGAGGGGATCCGCGCGGTGGTGCTCTTCCCCAAGGTCCCGGAGGAACGAAAGACGAACGACGGGCGTGAGGCCCTGCGCGACGACGGCCTGGTGCAAAGGTCCGTGGCGGCGCTCAAGGCGAGGTTTCCGGAGCTGGCCGTGGTGACGGACGTGGCCCTCGACCCGTACTCGTCGGCGGGCCAGGACGGGATCGTGGACGAGGACGGCAACGTCCTCAACGACGAGACGGTGGAGGTGCTCGCCGCCCAGGCGGTCAGCCACGCCCGGGCCGGGGCGGATGTCGTCTCGCCCAGCGACATGATGGACGGCCGTGTGGCGGCGATCCGCGCCGCCCTGGACGAAGCCGGGTTTTCGCAGGTCTCGATCCTTTCGTACACCGCGAAGTATGCGTCGGCCTTCTACGGGCCGTTTCGGGACGCCCTCGACTCGGCGCCGCGCGGGGGCGACAAGAAGACCTACCAGATGGACCCGGCCAACGCGCGGGAGGCCCTGCGGGAGGTGGCCCTGGACGAGGCGGAGGGGGCGGACATGATCATGGTCAAGCCGGCAGGGCCCTACCTCGACGTGATCCGGGCGGTGCGGCGGGCCACGGCGCTGCCCGTCGCCGCCTACCAGGTCAGCGGCGAGTACGCCGCCTTGTGCGCCGCCGCGCGCAACGGGTGGCTCGACGAGCGGGCGTGCGCGCTCGAGAGCCTCGTGGCGATCCGACGGGCCGGTGCCGACGTGATCCTCACCTACTTCGCCCGCAAGGCCGCCTGCTGGCTGCGTGACCCGCTGGCGTAGGGGCGCGGGCACCCCCGTCCGGCGCGGGCATCCGACTCGTCCTTCGAGGGGCCGGTGCCGCCGCCGAACCGGGCGTGCACCCGCAGGATCCGCCGGTGCGGCCCGTCCTCCGAGGGGCCGGTGCCGCCGCACGGGCCGTGCAAGGCGTGCGGTGCGCGGGCGAGGTCCGCCGCCACGGGGGGAGAGGCCATGCGACCGTGAACCGTCGCCCGTGACGGTTTCGAGGACGGCCGGTGGCGGCGGGACCGCAGGGGCCGGGCCGGGAGCGTGCCGGTCGCCGGAGCCGGGGGGCGCCGGCGCGCGTGGGGGCCCGTCCCAAGGGGCCCGGCGGGGGCGCGGTCGCGGTGCTCAGGCGCCCGGGACGCGGGTGACGGGCGCGCCGGGGCCCATCCCGGTGGCTGCGGCCGCGCTACCGCCGACCTCGGCGATCTCCAGGTTGCCGAAGCTGCCGGCGACGACCACGAGGGCCCCCGCGGGCGCCTCGCCGTAGGTCGAAACGCGCGGCAGCTCGATGTCGCGCAGGCGCAGCGTCTGGCGGGGGTCGTTCGGGTCGGCGCGCAGGTTCGTGACCAGGTTGCCGAAGCGGTCGGCGAACAGGACCTCGCCGCCGCGGGCTTCGGAGTGCAGGGGCACGCCGAGGGGGACGAGGGCGTGGGCGGGCAGGCGCGGGCCGAGGGCCTCGGGGGCGAGGCCCAGCGCCAGGTGGGCCGCGACGGGCGCAAAGATGTCGCGGCCGTGGAAGACGGGGCTGATCACCGGGGCCATCTTGGCGCGGTCCTCGACCACGTAGGCCGGGGCGAGTTCCAGGGCCGAGGCCAGCCCGTTGTCCGGGACCACGGCGAGCGGACCGCCGGGGAGGCGGCCGGCGACGATGGCGCGGTCGGTGCCGACGCCCGGGTCCACCACGACGCACAGGACCGCGTCGTCCGGCAGCAACGGGCGCGACGTGACGGCGACCAGGGCGGCGGCGCGCACGTTCTGGGGCGGGACGTCGTGGGCCAGGTGGACGACCCGCGCCGTGGGGGCGATCCGGGCGATCGCCAGCTCCATCTGCCCGACGTAGGCGGAGCCGGGCCCGAAGTCGGTCAACAGCACGACGGGGCGGGCGGAAGTCGCGGGTGGGGACGACGGCATGACGGGTTCGATGGTACCCGCTCCGCGTGCCCGCACGGGGTGGCGCGCGGGCGCGCGGCGTGGTCCAAATGGGTCATCGGTCGCGGGGTTGGGGCGCGAAACCTTGTCTTTTCCCGCGGGTCGGACATAGTGCCTGCGCCATGACCGGCCGAGCCCAGCTCGTGGTCTCGTTGGCCGTGCTCCTCGCGGGGACGGCGGCGGCCGTGGGGCTCGTGCTGGCCCGCCCGAAGGCGGCGCAGACGAGCGCCGAGGAGCGGCCCGTGCCGGTTCGCGTGGTGATCGCGCTGCCGGCCGATGCGCGGCCTTCGCTGGCGCTTTCGGGGACCGTCGAGCCGGCTCGGCGGGCGAACCTGCAACCCGAGGTCCAGGGGCGGGTCGTGGCCGTGGCGCCGGGGCTCGATCCGGGCGTACGGGTGACGAAGGGCCAACTCATCGTGCGCCTCGACGACGTGCGGATGCGGGCGGCCGTCGCGGCGCGCAAGGCCCAGGTGGCGCAGGCCGAGCTCCAGGTGCGCGAGGAACAGACCCAGCGCCGGGTCGCCGAACGGGAGTGGAAGGGGGTGGAATTGGACCCATCGGCCGAGGCGATCGCGCTGCGCCGGCCGCACCTGGCCAGCGCGCAGGCGAACCTGGCCTCGGCGCGGGCCCAGCTCGCCGCCGCGCGCAGGGACCTCGCCGCCACGCGGATCGTGGCGCCGTTCGACGCGATCGTGCTCGAAAAGCACGTGGAGGTGGGGGAGGTCGTCGGGCCGGGGGTGCCGATCCTGTCGCTGGCGGGGACGGACGAAGCGTGGGTGCGGCTGTTCGTCGCGCCCGAGGACATGCGGTGGATCGAACTGCCGGGACCGGGGCGGGCGGGGTCGCCCGTGACCATCGTGCAGGCCGACGGCACGGTGCGGCACGGAACCGTGGCGCGCGCCCTCGGCAGCGTGGAACGGCGCGGCCGGCAGGTCCAGCTCCTGGTGCGCGTCCCCGATCCGTACGACCCCCCGCCGGACGCGGGCGGTGCGGCGGCGCCGCTGCTCGACGGTGCCTTCGTGGAGGCGACGGTGGAGGGGCGGCCGCTGTCGTCCGTGTACGTCCTGCCGGCGCGTGCCCTCGTCGAGGGGGACGCGGTGTGGATCGTGGGCCCGGACGACCGGCTGCAGCGGCGTCCCGTCGAGATCGTCTTCCGGGCGAAGAACCGGGTGTTCGTCGGGCAGGGGCTCGAAGCCGGGGACCGCGTGGTGGTCTCGCCCGTTCCAACGGCGACGGAGGGGATGCTCGTGGCGCCCGAGCCGGCGGACGCGGCGCCCGGACCCGGTGGACCCGCCGCCGGTGGGGCGCGGGCCGAGGGCGAAGGGGCGTAGGCGATGGGGCGCGGCGCCCGAGGTCCCATCGCATGGATGGCCCGCAACAGCGTGGCGGCCAACCTGGCGATGATCGTGCTGCTGCTCGGGGGGTTGTTTTCGGCGCTGACGATCCGCCAGGAGGTCTTTCCCGACTTCAAACTCGACGTGGTGACGATCCAGGTGCCCTATCCGGGGGCCTCGGCGGCGGACGTGGAGGAGGGGGTGATCGTGGCCCTGGAGGAGGCCATCCGCGGGGTGGACGGCATCAAGAAGGTGACCTCCACCGCAAGTGAGGATCAGGGCACGCTCTACGTCGAGCTGCGGGCGGGGACGGATCCGGACAAGGCGCTGTCCGACATCAAGAGCGCGGTCGATGCCGTCACGACGCTGCCGAAGCAGGCCGAGCGCCCGGTCGTGTCCCTCGTCGTCAACCGCGTGGAGGTGATCTCCGTGATCCTGTACGGGCCGGAGGATCCCTTCGTCCTGCGCGCCGCCGCGGAGATCGTCCGCGACCGCCTGCTCGAACACCCGCTCGTGGAGCAGGTGGACCTGGTGGGCGCCCGGCCGCGCGAGATCACCGTGGACGTGCGGCCCGACACGTTGCGGGCCTACGACCTGTCGCTGCCGCAGCTCGCGTCCATCATCGGCAGCCGCGCCCTGCAGATGTCCGGCGGCGCGGTCAAGACTCCGGGCGGGGAGGTGCTCGTGCGTACGAACGAGCGCCGCGACCGCGCGCGGGCCTTTCGCGACCTGCCCGTGGTCTCGACCCCGGACGGGGTGGACGTGCGCCTGGGCGAGATCGCCGACGTGCGCGACGCCTTCGAGGAGAGCGACGAGGTGGCGACCTTCGACGGCCGGCCGGCGATCATGGTGCGCGTGCTGCGAAGCGGCGAGCACGGTCCCATCGAGGTGGCGGCGGCCGTGCGCGAGGTGGTGGCGGCCCTGCGGGCGGACCTGCCCCCCGCCGTGCAACTCGCCACGTGGGTGGACTGGTCCCGGATCTACCGCGAGCGCATCAACCTGCTGCTGCGAAACGGCGTGATGGGGCTCGTGCTGGTGCTGGTGGTCCTCGGCATGTTCCTGGAGATCCGCCTGGCGTTTTGGGTGACCATGGGGATCCCCGTGTCGTTCCTCGGCGCGATCTTGCTGGCGCCGGCGTTCGACGTGACGATCAACATGATCTCGCTGTTCGCGTTCATCGTCGTGCTGGGGATGGTCGTGGACGACGCCATCGTCGTGGGCGAGAACATCTACGCCCGCCGGCAGGCGGGCATGGGGCTCGTGGAGGCCGCCATCGAGGGCACGCGCGAGGTCGCCGTGCCCGTGACCTTCTCCATCGCGACGACCGTGGCGGCCTTCTCGCCCATGTTCTTCGTGCCGGGCTTTAGCGGCAAGCTGTTTCGCGTGATCCCCACGGTGGTGATCAGCGTCCTTGCGATCTCGCTGCTCGAGTCGGTGTTCGTGTTGCCGGCCCACCTGGCGCACCTACGCCGGGCGCCCACGTCCGGCTGGTACGCGCGCCTGCACGCGCGGCAGCAGGCCGTGGCGGACGCCCTCGAGCGCTTCATCGTCCACCGGTATGGGCCGTTCTTGCGCCGCGCGCTGCGGTGGCGCTACACGACGGTCGCGGTCGGTGTGGCGACGCTGCTGTTCTTCGGGGGTGTGGTGGCCGGTGGACACATCCCGTTTCGATACATGCCGAACATTGACGGCGATCTCGTGGTGGCGAACGTGGAGATGCCCTACGGCGTGTCCCTCGAACAGGCGCGTGCGGA